>Ga0256841_1000185_pt1 | contig 69057 bp, 38 predicted proteins | sample 356308metaG_FD_185971 | JGI IMG/M metagenome (GOLD analysis project Ga0256841, IMG submission 185971) | Hydrothermal vent microbial communities from Mid Atlantic Ridge, Atlantic Ocean - 356-308 | ecosystem: Environmental > Aquatic > Marine > Hydrothermal vents | place: Atlantic Ocean: Mid... | reverse complement strand
ACCGATTTCATGCAGAAGTTGTTAAATCTCGATAAAAGCTATCGCCCTGAAGTGCGCTATCAGCTTCAGAATTTAATGGACAGCCATGATACGGATCGTCTGGCTTCCAATGTGGTTAATCCGGATTTGGTCTATGACAAGCAGGTCGGTGCGCGGGACAATCCCGACTATACTGTGCGCAAACCCGGGGCGAACGAATGGAAAATTGTGCGTTTAATCGCCTTGTTTCAGTTTACCTCGCCCGGTCCGCCGATGATTTATTACGGAACGGAGGCCGGAATGTGGGGCGGCGATGATCCGGATGATCGCAAGCCCATGGTCTGGCCCGATTTCAAATATGAAGATGAAGTGGCCAATGTGAGTCGGATTCCCAGACCGAGAGATAAGGTGGCTTTTAAAAAAGATCTGTTTGAGTATTATCATCGTTTAATCCTGTTTCGCAAAAAAGAAATCGCATTACGCAGGGGGGATTTTAAAATACGAATCGAAGATGATACCCGGGATGTGATCGGCTACAGTCGCACTTACGGGAATCAATCGATTTTGATACTCATTAATAATAATCAAAAAGAGTTGCGTATCGATTTACATAAGATAGAAAACGGTTCGTGGCGGGACCTATTAAGCGGTCGGGTATTTTCGGGTCGGAAGAACGGGGAAACTGTTAGTATACCGGCTAAAACAGGCGTAATTCTGAAGCAAATTTGATGAAGAAATATTTTTATCTGGTATTGATATTTTCCATTGTACTGGAGAGCGGCTGTTCCCGAAAGCCGCAATTGAATTCATCGACGATTGCCGTAGTGGGGGATGATCCGATTTCTTTGAAAAGTTATAAAGAGCGTTATGTCGATTATCTGGATGCAACCTATATGAAGGATAATCTGCGTTTCAGAAAATTGGTATTAAATAATATGATCAATGAATTGCTGCTTAAAAAACATGACGACAATTCCGGTATTTTCCATAACGCCGAATACAGGAAGGAAATGGCCTGGGCCGATCAGGAAATGATTCTGGCCTATGTAAAAGATCAAAAAATTTACAAAAACATCAAAGTCAGTGATCAGGAGCTACGCCTTGCTTTTAAAAGAATGAATGAGAAAATAGCGGCTCGTCATCTGTATGCTGCGACTAAAGAAGAGGCGGATCGGCTTTACCGTGCCCTGCAAAAGGGAGCCTCTTTCCAAACTCTGGCCCGGCAGACGTTTACGGATTCTGTCCTTAAAAACAATGGGGGGTATCTCGGTTATTTTTCCTGGGGGGATATGGACCCCGCTTTTGAAAATGCCGCCTATCAATTACAACCCGGACAAATTTCCAAACCCGTCAAAACGGCTCAGGGCTATAGTATCATAAAGGTGGAAGACCGCAAGACACAACCCATCATTACCGAGAATATGTTTCTCAATAAAAAAGATCAGGTGGAGCGTTTACTGAAGATCTCTAAGAAAAAAGGGTACGAGCAGCAATATATTCATCATATTTTTGATGAATCCAAATTGGAATTTAATGAAACGGCCCTTTACCGGGTGCTGGATTGGCTGGCCGGGAAAAAGGTAAAAGAAAAGGCAAAAAGGGATAACGAGACTTGCCTGACCTACAATCGGCATCGCTATAGTATTCTAAATGTAGAGGCCATGCTGAATAAAGTTCCGGATAAAGAGTTACAAAAATTGAAATCTCTTCAAGCTCTTAAAGCCGGTCTTAAGGGGCTCTTGATTCAACAAATTCTTCTGAAAATCGGATATGAGGAACACTATGATCAAATACCGGTTGTGCGAAAATCCATCAGAAATGCCCACAATAATCTTTATCTGAAATTCAAACGTAAGGCTATTCTCGGTAAGGTCGTCATTAGTGATTCTCTGCTGAGAGAGTATTATCGCAAGCATATCAAAGAGTTCAACCAGTCCCCGAAAATCAATGTACGTGAGATCATTGTGGACAATAAGCAGCAGGCACTTAAAATAAAAGGGATGTTATTGGCCGGTCAAGCGTTTGATAAATTGGCCATGAAGTATTCATTAAGAAAATGGTCGGCCCGGCGTGGCGGAGAAATCGGTTTATCGGATTTAGCCCGCTTCGGTAATTTTAAGAATAAGCTGTGGCTGGCAAGTCCCGGAGAAATTGTCGGTCCGCTAGAATTTAACGGTATGTATGGTATGTTTACGGTTATCGAAAAACGGAAAGCCCATCCGCTTCCTTTCGATCGGGTGCGTGATCAAGTTATTCGGGCTTATCGGCAAGACAGGGCAACGGAATTGACCCGTATCTATTTGCAGCGACTAAAACAGGGTGTTCAAATTCAAATAAATAAAAAATTATTGCAAGCATTTACATTAAAAACGGATTCTTAATCAGGAGTCGTTTATGAGACGAATTTACTTAACTTTTCTTGCCATTTTGGCTCTGGGCGTTGCCGGTTTAATAGCCGGTACCACCGGTAAAATTGCCGGCCGGGTTACGGATAAAAATACGGGTGAAGCGCTCATAGGAGTAAACGTGTTTCTGGAGGGTACGAACCTCGGTGCAACCACGGATACGGACGGGAATTACGTCATCCTAAATATCCCTCCGGGAAAATATACCCTGGCGGTTCAATATGTAGGTTATCGTGATATCCGTATGGACGGTGTACAGGTTTCCATCGATTTAACAACGAAGAAAAACTTTCAAATGGTGGAAAGCACCCTGGAATTGGGAGAAACAATCGAGGTGGAAGCCAAACGCGATTTTATCCAGAAGGATGTAACTTCCAGCCAGGCTGCGGTTTCTTCGGATGAGATAAACGCCTTACCGGTGGTGGAAATGAGTGATGTGCTTCAGCTTCAAGCCGGTGTTACCCGTGATGCCGGCGGCGGTTTTCATATCCGCGGCGGGCGCTCGAATGAAATTGCCTACTGGGTAAACGGCGTTTCCATTACCGATGTGTATGATAATAGTCAGGGCATCGATATTGATAACAGTAGTATCCAGGAGTTGCAGGTGATCAGCGGCACATTCAATGCCGAGTACGGTAACGCCATGTCCGGAATCATCAATACGGTTACCAAGGAAGGCGGACCTGATTTTACAGGCAGCATCGAGGCCTATACCGGGGATCATCTGAGTAATTTTACAGAATATTTCACGGCGATCGATCGATTTAATCCATTAACCGATTATAACCTGCGGGCCAGTTTAAGCGGCCCTGTTCCCTTAACGGGGAAAAAGGTTACATTCTTTGTAAACGGGCGTTATAATTATAATGACGGTTATCTATACGGCTTACGAAAGTTCAGCACCACCGGCGATACGCTTGACGGAGAGGTGGTGCCCATGAACTGGAGCCGGCGCTGGCTGGGTCAGGGCAAATTAACATACTGGCCTACCGGAACCATAAAACTGAATGCCGAATTGCTGTATTCAAAGGATGATTACCAGGATTATGATCACAGTTACAAATGGGAGCCGGACGGCAATCTGTTCAAATTTTCGAATAGCTATAATAGCTGGCTGCAAATGACCCACACCTTAAATTCAAAAACCTTTTATACAATTAATGCTTCTTATTTCCAAAAAAGTTTTGATGAGTATCTTTACAAAAATCCTTTTGATCCACGGTATGTTTACAGTGATACCTTGCAGCCCATCGCTTATGCTTTTCGGACGGCAGGTACCAATAATCACCGTTTTAACCGTATGACCCAAACCATGGGTCTAAAATTTGACTTTACTACACAGTTGACCAACCGGCATCTTGTAAAATTCGGTGTGGAGGGTAGAAAACATCGTCTTCAATTTGACGATTATAGTTTGATTCCCAAGCGGGTAAACGGGCAGATCGTCAGTCCGTTTCAACCGGTGATTCCGGCCGATACTTCGGCCAGGCGAACACGCTATGATCGCAGGCCCGAAGAATACTCGGCTTATATTCAGGATAAAATCGAATATGACGATTTGATTATTAATATCGGTTTGCGTTTCGATTATTTCAATTCCAATGGTCAGGTGCTAGTAGACCCTTCGGACCCCAATATATATAATCCCTTGCGTGAGAATTTGGCAAGTTTAACTACTGAACAGCGCAAGCCGTTCTTTTATAAAGACGCAAAACCCAAATATCAAATAAGTCCGCGCCTCGGTATTGCCTATCCGATTACGGCTAGCGGAGTGATTCACTTCTCTTACGGTCATTTTCTGCAAATCCCGTCTTTTATTTATTTGTATTCCGGAGGCGGCTATAAGGTACCGGAGACGGGGCAATTTTACGGGCCGTACGGCAATCCGGATCTGCAGCCGCAGAAAACAGTTATGTACGAAATCGGGTTGCAACAACAGTTGTCTGCTGATTTTAAAGTAGATGTGACCGGTTTCTATCGCGATGTAAGAGATTGGATCACCACCGGACCGTTAATTTTAACCCGCAACGGTGTATCTTATTCCAAATATATCAATAAGGATTATGCCAATGTGAAGGGCATTACCCTGGTTCTTAAGAAACGATACAGCGATTTTTATTCTTTTGATATCAGCTATACCTATCAAATTGCCGAGGGTAGTAACTCCACTCCGGAAGAAGAGTTTTTTTCCGAACGGAATAATAACGAGCCCACCCTTTATTTATTACCTCTGGACTGGGATCAACGTCAGTTGCTGAACGGTTCTTTTTTTGTGGGAGGTACCACCTGGGGCAGCAGCTTATTGGCCCGTCTGGGATCGGGTCTGCCCTATACTCCGCAAATCACCCAGTATACCGCAGACCGGGGGATATCCTCCGGATTACAGAAGAATAGCAGACGCAGGCCTTATCAGTTTACTCTGGATTTAAAATTACACAAGAGTTGGAATGTGGCCGGTTTTAAGGTGTTGACCTTTGTGCGGGTCTTTAATTTGTTGGATTCCAGAATCCCCGTGAATGTATTTGCCGATACCGGAAAACCCGATTTTACTACCATACAGGTCCCGGATGATTTTACCAAACGGCCTAACTCGGTTGCCGAATATCGTAAATTTCCCTGGCACTACGGCGAGCCGCGTCGGGTGCAGTTTGGCGTTCAGTGGAATTTTTAAGGAAGAGGAGCCATAGATGAAATTTTTGTTCAAAATAATTTTATTATTTCTTATCAGCATGTTTTTTTCGATCGGCCTGATTGCTCAGGTTAATCATCCGTATGTACCCGGCAAAGAGCGCGGTGACCCTAAGTATCGCCGTAAAACCCAGATGGAGGGTAATAACATCCGTACTACAATCTTTAATTTCGGCCATACCGGTCGAACGGGTGCTGTGCCGATTTATGAAGAAACACCGTATGAATGGCCGAAGAATACGGGTAAGGTTTACCTGGCTCAGACTACCATATTCTTTGGAGCGGAAGTAACGGATGAAAACGGCGATTTACAACATATCGTCATTGTAGACAACGGCCGCCAGTCGGATCAGGGTAAAACCTGGAATATCGAACCTGTCCCGGGCTATTTTAATCCCAACCAGCAATCCATTGCCAATTCGGTGGATCCCAACTCCTGGCCCGCTTTTTGGCCCGATAAGATGGATATAGACCCGAACAGCGGCGCCGAGCCGGGATGGCCCGGAGCTTGGAACGGATATTTCGGTGAAAATAAATTTAATGCCGATCAGGAAATCTTTTATCGGGCCTCCGACGATCGCTATGATAATTATCTCTACTTTCCGGATAGTACGGATTTAACCCGTCACGGTCTGGGTATTATCATGGATGTTCGGGTCATGGCCTGGTCTCAGATACTGGTCAGCGATGCCATCTATATTTTACAAAATTTAAAAAATGATGGTACCAGAGATCTTAAAAAATTTGCCGTGACCATCGGTGTGGCCGATTTTGTGGGCGGCGACGGGGATTCGCAGGATGATATTTCGGATTTTGATATCTTGAACGATATTATGTGGAGCCGGGATAACGACAATAAGGCTCCCACCTTCGGCAATGATCCGGTGGGTATTGTGGGAGTTTCGTTACTGGAAACTCCGGGAAACGCCAAAGATCGCATCGATAATGATGGTGACGGCGAAGACGATAAAAAGGTAACCCAGGAAATGTTAGCCGGTGAAGGCGACGACAATGTCCCTGAAAATGATCCGCGGCGCAGTGACGGAATCGATAATAACCGTAACGGTTTGGTGGATGAAAATGAAACTTACGTCCCATTCGGTGATCAGGTGGGTGTGGGATATGCCGATCATATCGATGCCAACGGGAATGCGGAAGAGGGCAGTCCCGTTGTTACTCAGGAAATGGTGGACCTGGCGGATAATGATGCGGTGACGGTGAACGGCCAAACCTATAACTGGCATCGCTGGCCCATTAATTGTGAGCAGGACGCTTTACAGGATAGTGTCATTAATTTGATTATGGTTGAAACCGGCGATATCGGTCATGCTTATAAGGATAATATCGATAACGACGATGATGGCGAAGACAGCAGCCCGGTTGTTACCCGGGATATGATTACTGCGGCCGCTACCGATTCTCCTTATTTTCGCTATAAACTTCCGGGGACAAAAATTATTCTTTATAATGTCAAACAGGAAGATTTAGGCAAAAAATATGCAGACGGTATAGACAATGACGGTGACGGAGCGGTCGACGAAAATATCGATGAAGGCATCGATGAGATGATTGATGAACGACGGGATGATTTTATCGATAACGACGGTGATTGGGACCCCTTGCTGGATGATGTCGGAGTGGACGGTATTGCCGGCACGCATGATCGCGGGGAAGGTGACGGTATGCCTACATCCGGAGCCGGAACGGCCAGCCCCGGCGAGCCGGGAATTGATGTGACCGATGTTTCCGAGACGGATCAGATCGGTATTACCAGCGCGGCCCGAACACCGGCCGGGGGTTTAAATATCAACAGCGACGCCACCATGTGGTTCGATTTTATGATTCCCGGAAAATACTACGATCCGCGCACGGTTGTTGCCGGTGAATATGATTTATGGGTTACTTCCGGGTATTTCCCGATTCGTTCCGGTCAAACCGAACCCATTTCCATGGCCGTTATTTTGGCCAATGGTCCGAAAGATGATCCGAACGGTGAGATCCGCAAGAAAGCCGTGCTTCAGAAACGGGTACGGGCTCAGGAAACATATAATAATGACTATCAATTTGCCAATGCACCGGTGACTCCGCACCTGACCGCTATAGCGGGTGATAATAAAGTTACCCTCTATTGGGACGATCTGGCCGAGCAATCGTTCGACAATTATATTTATAAAATCGGCGGCAATCCCAATGACTTTGAAGGCTATCGTATCTATCGGGCCTCCGATGCCGCTTTCGAAGACGATCTGAATATTACCGATGCCTTCGGTACTTTAAAGTTCAAAACCCCTATTGCTCAATTTGATCTTATTGACGGAATAACGGGATTGGATTCGGTCGGGCTGGACGGGGCTCATTTTTATCTAGGAAAAGATACGGGGCTGCGCCATTCCTGGGTGGATAGTACGGTTAAAAACGGCTTTACCTATTATTATGCCATTACCAGCTACGATTTCGGCTATACTCCGGGCGATATTTTACCGACCGAATGTCCGATTCGGGTCAGTTTGCGGCCGGATGGCACGGCTGAATTCGGCCCGAATGTAACCCGGGTGACTCCGGAAGCGCCTCCCGCAGGATTTGTACCGGCCACTCTGGGAAATATCCGCCATGAAGAGGGCTCATCTACCGGAAAAATTTCATATGAAGTGATTGATCCCCATAAAATAAAAGATGGCCATCTGTATACCATCACTTTTGAGGATACGCTAAAGCCGGGCCGGAACGGAAAGCCCGATACGTTGACTACCTTGAATTTTACTTTACGTGATTCTACGGCGGATACGACCCTGATTGATAAAAGCACGCATATGAATCCGGACTATGAGCAACCTTTAATAGACGGTTTTCGTCTTACATTCAGCAATGAAAAGCAATTAGAGCTTAACAAAAAAGAGTCGGGTTGGAACGATCCGGCCATACCGCCTTTTGAATTTAAAAAATTAACCCAGAGCACAGGCCCGGAAGGGGAGTTCAGGACAAATGATTATTTAATCGTTTTCGGCGATGTAGGATTCGGCCATTCCGAGGATGTGGTGCTTGAAGGCATCGACTATCCAGGAGAGGATGTTAATTTTAAAATTATCAATAAAAATACAGGGAAAGAGGTTAAATTCGGATTCGGGGAGATTGATACGGTTTCCGGTGGCGGACGGGGTGTGTTTTCTGCCCGCTATTATGTACCGTTTCCACAGTTTCCAAACATTAAATTTCCACAATTCGATAAAATTGCCTTTTTGGAACCGGATAAAAATGATTCGCTGATATTTACCTGGCAGTTCTTGTTGGCCAATGCCCCGGACTCGCTCACACAGCGTCTGCCTCAGGCCGGGGATACGGCGACGATTATCATCAAAAAGCCTTTCCTTTCTACGGATATCTATTCCTTTACGGCTTCGGAAGCCAAAACCGATATACGTCGGGCCAAAACGGATATGGATCAGATTAAAGTAGTTCCCAATCCTTATGTGGCCACGGCTGCCTGGGAACCCAAAAATCCATACAATTCCGGAAGAGGACCCCGTTCGTTGCACTTTACCCATTTGCCGAAAAAGTGCATTATTCGTATTTTTACCATAAACGGAGAATTGGTAAAAACCATTGATGTGGACAATCCGGATGATAACGGAACAGCCTATTGGGATATGCTAACCAAAGATAATCTTTCGATTTCCTATGGTATTTATATTTACCATATTCAGGCTCCGGGTATCGGAGAGAAAGTAGGAAAATTTGCAGTCATTAAATAAATTTTTACAGGGAGCTTACAGTGCATAATTTTAAGATACTTGGTATGATCATGGTTTTGGTTTGCTGGCAGAGTATCGGTTTTGCCGGTGGAGTAACCAAAACAGGCACGACAGCCTCAAAATTTTTAAGTATGGGAATTGGTCCCCGGGCGATTGCCATGGGAGGAGCTTATACAGCCGTGGCTAATGATGCCTCTTCCATGTACTGGAATCCTGCAGGCATTGCCTCATTAAAAAGGAATCAATTGATTTTCGCCCAGACCAACTGGCTGGTGGATATTAAACTCAATTACCTTGGCGCCGTGTTTAATCTGGGTGATCTGGGAAATGCAGGGATCAGTATCACCGCCATGAGCATGGGTGATATGAAAATAACCACCGAAGTGAATCCGGAAGGAACGGGCGATACCTTTTCGGCCGGGATGTACGCCCTGGGTTTTAGTTTCGCCAGATATCTGACCCAAAATTTTATTTTAGGAGCCAATATTAAATATGTGCGGGAGGATATCTCCAATTCTTCTGCTCAGGGTCTGGCTCTGGATATCGGTACCATATTCACCACCCCGTTTTACGGTATTCGCTTTTCCAGCAGCATCACTAATTTCGGGACGAAAATGCGCATGACCGGCGATGATCTGCTCATCCAGCATGATCCGAATCCGAATGTATTCGGTGATAATTCGAATATAAATGCCTATTACCAGACCGACAGCTATGATATGCCGCTCAGGTTGCAAATAGGTCTGGCCAAAGATATTCGGATTCTGGAAGGTCAACGTTTAACGCTCGCCGCGGACGCTACTCATCCCAACGATAATACGGAATATGTAAACCTGGGCGGTGAACTGGCCCTTTTCCATGATATGGTGTTTTTACGGGCCGGTTTCAAGAGTCTCTTCATGAAGGATCGTGAAGAGGGCCTGACCCTCGGCGCCGGTTACCGTACTCCAAAAATAGGAAACTTTAATTTGGCAATTGACTATGCCTTTCAGGATTTCGTACATTTAGGCGATGTTCATACGTTCGGTTTTCTTATTTCTTTTTAAAATTAATGGTGTCCGAAAGGAGGTGGTAGCCGGCAAGTAAAGATGTAAACTTTTGGAAAACGGTAAATTATTAACATTTTTTAAGGAGGTATGTATGAAGCTATTGCTTACATTGTCCACAATTTTGTTTTTGGTCACGGGCATTGTCTTCGCCGACCAGTGGACAGAAAAAGCCACAGACGGGACCATGGACCTTCAGTGGGCGACTAACTCGGCAGCAGGTGGTGCAACCATGGAAGTGGTTGATTCCACATCCAGTGCCTGGGGCAGCTATGTGCTTGCTTTTACGGATTCGGGCTACACGGGTTTAGCCTATGCCCAGAATCTGCTGCTCACCAATTATACGATTGAAGCGGATGTCTATATTTACGGTCCGACTTCATCCGAAGCGCCCTTATACAGCGGAATCGGAATTAAAATGGCCTCGGATGATATAAAGTATTATCGTTTCGTCTATCGGAATTCCAGCAGTTCCAATGGCCAACTCAAACTCCAGGGTTATGACGGAAGTAACTGGCATATTAGCAAGAAATGGAATCCGGGTGTGGATTTTGACACCCTGCAAACCGGCTGGCATAATTTTAAAATTAAAGTGAACGGCGCTAAATTCTGGGCTTATATAGACGGCCAGATGCTGCCCGGCTGTCCCTACACCGACGATGATCCTTTCCTGACCGAAGGCTACCCCGGTATTTACAAATATAACTCCGGATTGGGAACCGTTATGTTTGACAATTTCATGGTCAGCACTCCCGATCTGTTTTTCTCGGAATACGATGAGGGCTCCAGCAATAACAAGGCCCTGGAAATTTTCAATCCCACTTATGACACGGTTGATTTGACCCAATATCAGATTGCCCAGGCCGTCAATGGCGGTGGTTGGCAATATTGGCATACCTTCCCGGCCGGAGCCACCCTGGATCCGGGCGCGGTATGGGTGATGGTGGCCGATGCAATAGATCCGGCCTTATTTGATACGGCCAAGGCCAATGAGGTTCTGGCCTATCCCAGTGTCGTTCATTTTAACGGCGATGACGCCCGTGCTCTGGTTAAAATTGTAGACGGTGATACGACCTGGATCGATATGTTCGGCGATCCCAACCATGATCCCGGCAGCGGCTGGGATGTGGCCGGTGTTAGTACGGCTACCAAAGATCATTCCCTGGTGCGTAAGAGTTCCGTATTTATGGGCGAATTGGATTGGAATTCGATCGCCGGTACGGATTCAGCTACCTCAGAATGGAATGTTTATGATAAAAATACCTTTGATTATCTGGGTTCACATACCATGGACGGTTTTGTCAGCGGGCCGTTTGATGTTACTTTCCAGGTAAACATGAGCGTCAAGGTGCGCATGGGTGAATTCGACCCCATGACTCAGCATGTCCGGGTAACGGGCAACCTGGTGAATCCCAACTGGGATCCGGGTTCTGCCCCGATTCTGAAACTGGTGGATAGCACCAATTATATCTATGCCACCACGCTTACTTTGGATCCCGGTAGTTATGAGTATAAATATCTGATCGGTGATGCCTGGGGCCAGGATGAATTTCAAGGTCAGCCAAATCGGACCTTAACCGTAAGTGGTGATGCCGTGCTGGATCCTGTTTATTTCAACAATATGGAAAGCGTGCCGTTTAACGAGCCTCCGGCCGGCCTGGTCAATGTAATGCTCAATGTCAACATGACTCGTCAGCGCCAGATCGGTGCCTTTGATCCGGCCAAGGATACGGTGCGCGTTACCGGTACGATTACCGACCCCACCTGGGATCCGGCTACTGCCCCGATTCTGGATGATAATGACGGAAATATGGTCTATACAACGACCCTGCAGGTCGCTCCCGGCGATTATGAATATAAATATCTATTAGGCAGCGCCTGGGGTCGGGATGAATTGCAGGGACAGGATAACCGTACCATTACCGTAACCGCGGATACGGCTCTGTTGCCGGTCTATTTTAATAATGAACCGTATGATCCCAATTTTAGCGGTGATTCGGCCAGGGTAACCTTTCAGGTTGATATGCGCGTTAAAATACTGGAAGGTTTCTTCGATCCTTCAACCGGGGTGGTCAGACCGGTCGGTCAGTTTAACGGCTGGAATCAGGATGCTGCGCCTACCATGACCGATACGGACGGAGACAGTGTGTATACCGCCGATATAAAGATGCCCATGAATGTGGATTATGAATATAAGTTCAAGATGGGCACGGATCCCAATGCGGGATGGGAAACCAATAGTCGTTTTCTGCATCTTGCGAATGCCGATACAACCCTGCCGGTGGTTTATTTTGATAATGACAGCGTAGTTAGCGAAATCAAAGACGGTAACATCAAATTCATCGTTAATATGGATGTGATGACCGAAGTCGGTATTTTCAATCCCTCCGTGGATTCCGTTCAGGTAAGAGGCGGTTTTAACGGTTGGAACGGAAGCGATGCCGCCAAGTCTCATATGGAACGTAATTTCAGTAATCCGTTGAATTGGTTCCTGAATGTACCGTTTGTTCAGGTTGCCGTGGGAGATGAGCAGGATTATAAGTATTACGTACAGTTAGCCAATGATCAGGTGAACGGAGTTACCTGGGCGGACGGTTGGGAACGTCCCACTTCCACCGGTGGCGGTAACCGTGCCGTTGCCTTTGCCGGTACAACCGACCAGGAAGTGGATCCTGCTTATTACGATGATATTAATCCCGATTGGGTGATTCCCAATGGTACGAATCTACAGGTTACGTTTAATGTAGATATGAGCCCGGCCATGGATCCCTTGTTACAGGCCATCCCGTTTGATCCGGCCAACGATACTTTGTACTGGGTCGCCGAACAACCCTCTTTTGTGGTCACTCAGGGTTGGGAAGATACGGATCATATGAAAGTCCTGCAGTTAACCGATCCGGATGGAGACCATATTTTCTCCGGGACTCTAACGGTAACAGAACCTTCGTGGAATGCCTTTGTCTATCGGTACGGCTATATTTCCAAATCCAGCGGCGATTGGCAGCTGGAACCGTCGGGTTTTTCCAATTTCGCTTATCGGGTTCGTTATGCCGGACAGGATCAAGCCCGTCATTTTCCGATCAATCCCTGGGAAATGCCGATGGATACCTGGACCAATGCGGAGATTAAAACGGATCAGGAAAAAGATCCTTTTACATCGCTTACTTCTATCGGCGATGAAAAAGAAGTACTGCCCAAGGCGTACAGCCTGAATCAGAATTATCCGAACCCCTTTAACCCCTCTACTACGATTAGTTTTGCTTTGGTTAAAACGGGTAAAGTTAATTTAACCGTTTATAATGTGATCGGTCAGAAAGTGGTTACTCTGTTGAACAACGAACAGATGACGGCCGGTACACATATGACTAAATGGAACGGGTTGGATGGTAACGGCCATAGCGTAGCTTCCGGTGTTTATTTCTACAAATTGCAAGCCGGAAAATTTACGGCTGTTAAAAAGATGATTCTGATGAAATAATCGGGAATCTTTTATGCTATATGCCGGTCCCTTTTTGGGATCGGCATATTTTATATGAATCAGATTATCATACCGACCAATTAATTTTTAATTGGTCAGTCAGGTAATCTGTCCTTTCTGCCCTTGGTATAATGTTCATCCAGAGGAGAAATAGATGTCTTTCTTTGACTATGGAATCGTCGTACTGTATCTGATCGGAATGATTTTTGTCGGCCTTTACTTTCAGAAAAAGGCTTCGAGCGGCATTGATTCTTACTTCCTAGGTAAACGGACTTTGCCCTGGTGGGCTCTCGGTGCATCGGGTATGTCTTCCAACCTGGATGTCAGCGGGACGATGATTAATACGGCATTCGTATTCGCATTAGGTGCCAGTGGATTTTTTATTGAAATTCGCGGCGGCGTCACTTTGATCATGGCCTTTCTGATGATTTTCCAGGGAAAATGGAATCGGCGGGCCGAAGTGATGACTTTGGCGGAATGGATGCATTTCCGTTTTGGAAAAGGAAAACAGGGCGATGTGGCCCGCCTGGTCGCAGCTTTTTCAATCATCATCGTCACCATCGCCATGATTACCTATTTTGCCATCGGATCAGGGAAATTTGTGGGAGAATTCCTGGGAATTCCCGACTATTTGGGTTTGTCTTCTCAATTTTGGGCTGCAACTCTGATGATTGTGCTGGCTATGATCTACACCGTGGCAAGCGGACTGTACGGAGTGGTCTGGACCGATGTCTTCCAGGGGTTGCTTATTTTCGGTACGATTTTCTATATCTGTGCCGTGGCCTTTTTTAAATTTAATCTTCCCGAGGCCTTCCAGGTATCCGTACCCTTACGTGAGGGAGGTTTTATGGCTCTGAATACCACGAGGGAAGCCTGGACCAGTGTCATTCCGCATTGGAGTCTGAATCTTCCGGCGAATTCGGCCTATTCCATTTACAACTTGTTTGGGATTGTTATCCTATTTTATCTCATCAAGGTGATAATCGAAGGTAGCGGCGGTACTTCACAATATATGATTCAGCGCTTCTTTGCTTCCAGAAGTGACCGTGAGTCCGGGCTGCTCTCTCTGTTCTGGACCTTCTTACTATCCTTCCGCTGGCCGTTTATTGCCGCTATTGCCATCATGGGAGTGGTTCTGGGAACACAGCAGGGGGTTATTCAGGACCCGGAAAAGGTTCTGCCGGTGGTTATCAACGAAATGGTTCCTTTCGGATTAAAAGGTTTGCTGGTTGCGGGCCTGATGGCAGCCGCCATGTCCACCTTCGATTCCACCGTAAATGCCGGCGCCGCTTACTGGGTAAAAGATATCTATCAAACTTATCTGAATCCCAAAGCCACAGAGAAACAATTGTTGCGCCATAGCAGATGGTCCTCCATTATAATTGTGATCCTGGGTTTGGGGTTTATGCTGCTGATTAAAAATATCAATGAAATCTGGGGCTGGATTACTTCCAGCCTGGGCGCCGGTTTACTGATTCCCACTATGGCTCGCTGGTACTGGTGGCGTATGAACGGATACGGTTTTGCCGCTGGGACGATTACCGGTATGACGGCAGCTGTTTTACAGAGACTCTTTTTGCCCCATATTCCGGAATATTACGCCTTTATCATTGCCACATCATTTTCATTAATCGGTATGATCATCGCAACCTATGCTTCGCAGCCAACCGATATAAAAGTTCTGTCCGAATTTTATAAGCGCACCAGGCCCTTCGGCTTTTGGAAACCTGTACGCAAAGAGATCATTCCCGAAACCATGAAACAGATCAATAAAGAAAATCGTCGTGATATTCTTTCTACATTTTTTGCCGTGCCCTGGCAGGTTGTTTTATTTTTAACGGGCATGACGATTATTTTAAAAAGATGGGATGAAATGCTCTGGTTATCGGGAATTCTGATCTTATTATCGATCGGCTTATATTTTAACTGGTTTCGTCACCTCTCTTCCGAGGTCAAAGTGGAAGATTAGTGTACGATCATAACTTATCAACAAAATTAAAAATCGGCTTAAGTGAGTGTCTAATAGAAACTTAACAAAGAATAAACGGCTGCCGCTCTTATCCCTGATTTTGCTAACCATATTAATATCAACGGGTTGTGGCCCCAAAAAAGAAAAAATCACCATCTGGAGCTCCATGCGGCCTATTGAAAGAAGCCTGCTGGACTCACTTTTACACAAGTTTTCCACAAGTTATCCACAATACTCTTTCCGGCAACTGTTCTATGCTCCGGAAGAGGCCAGGACCAATTTCATTATCTCTTCATTGGCCGGAAAAGGGCCGGCTTTACTTCATGGGGCCAGTGATAATATCGGACCTATGGTTGAGCTGGATGTGATTCGTCCCATGGAAGATTTATTTGATCAGTCCTATCTGTCCCGGTTTTTAGAAAAGCCGTTTCCGGCCAATACCTGGTTTCGGGGACATTTATATCAAATCGCCGATCGGATCGGTAATCATTTATGTCTGGTTTACAATAAAGATATTATTAAGAAACCCCCACAGACTTTTTCCGAATTAATTGCTATGGGCAAAAAACTTACCCGGGATGACAATCATGATGGGAAACCCGATCACTATGCCCTGGCCTGGAATTATACCGAACCCTTTTTTGCGATCCCTTTTATCGGCGGTTACGGAGGCTGGATTTTTGACAGTCAATTTCACCCGACGCTGAACACTCCGGCTACGGTTAAAGCGGCACAATTGATTTACGATCTGGCCAACAAGTACAAAATTATTCCCAAAGAATGTGATTACGAAGTGGCCAACGCCCTATTCAAAGATGGTCTTTCGGCGATGATCATTAACGGTCCCTGGTCATGGGGAACCTATTTAAAAGCCGGTATGCATATCGGTATCAGTCGGATTCCCAGGATCGATGAAACGGGTCTCTGGCCGACCCCTCTGGTTTCTCCCATGGGGTATTCGATCAATAAAAATCTAAAGGGAGCGAAGCTGAAGATGGTTGTAAAATTGGTCCGTTTTTTAACCAGCGTTGATACTGAATTACGATTTACCAGATTGGGCGCCTCCATACCTTCGCTTACTCAGGCCTACAACAGCCCTCTTGTTAAAAATGATTCTCTCATTCAGCATTCCATCGATCAAATGATGGTTGGCAAACGGATGCCGGTAGTGACGGAAATGCGCTGGATTTTCGATGCCATGCGTCCGGCTTATCAGAGTATCTTCACCGGCAGGCTATCTCCAAAAGAGGCAGCACAAAAGATGCAGGATCTGGCCGAGAAATTAATCCGGGAAAACAGGGAATAGGATGAATACTCTATCTTATACTAAAAATAACCGGTTGATCTATCTGTATGTCATGCCGGCCATGATCGTTATGGCCCTGGTTGTCTTATATCCATTTATTTATAATGTGGTCATCTCTTTTACCGATATGAATCTGACGCATTTCAAAGACTATCATTTCTCCGGTTTACGCAATTATATAGGAGTCATTACCGAGTCGACCTTTTGGTACTTTTTCTTTAAAACCGTGCTTTGGACGGTTCTGAACCTGATCTTTCATGTAGGGATCGGAGTCATGCTGGCCTTGATTATTAATGAAAATATAAAGGGCAAATCGGTTTTTAGAACCCTGCTTATTTTACCCTGGGCTGTACCGCAGTATATTACCGCCCTGACCTGGCGGGGAATGTTCAATAGTGAATACGGAGCGATTAACTTGCTGTTGGATAAGCTGGTCGGTATTCAGGTACCCTGGTTATCAACGGAATGGGGGGCTTTTGCCGCCTGTCTGATTACCAATATCTGGCTGGGCTTTCCCTTTATGATGATCATCGCCCTGGGAGGTTTGCAAAGTATCCCATCCAGTTTATACGAAGCTGCGGAAATAGACGGCGCTTCACGCTGGACCCAGTTTAAAAATATTACCGTTCCTTTGCTGAAACCGGTAATGGTTCCGGCCATAACACTGGGTGTGATCTGGACATTCAATAATTTTAACGTGGTTTGGCTGGTCAGTAACGGAGGCGAGCCGGCTGATACGACTCATATTTTAGTATCCTGGGTCTATAAGGCGGGATTTACCTATTTTCGAATGGGATATGCCGCGGCCTTTTCCATGATTATTTTTGGTACATTGCTGATTTTCGGCTGGAAATTTATCAACCGTACCAAAGCAACGGAAAATGTCTATTAAACTAAATTGAAGGAATATTTTCAATGGCAGCGGGAGTCAAGAAATTATCGGGAATTCGTAAAGTAATCGCTTATGCTGTGCTGAGTCTGTTTTCCTTATTCAGTATCTATCCCATTTTGGTGGTTTTTTCCATCTCCCTTCGTCCGGGAGACCGTTTGCTGAGCAAATCTCTGGCTATTATTCCTCATAATTACACCTTTCAGACCTATGTGGATCTGTTCGTTCATCAGCCTTTTTTACGTTGGATGATGAACAGCCTGATCATTTCCGTTGCCGTAACCGTATTTGCGGTTTCTCTGGCCGCCACGGCGGGTTACGCCTTCTCCCGCTATGCATTCAAATTACGTGATGCCTCCATGATGGGTTTGATCATGACCCAGATGTTTCCGGTAACCATGCTTTTACTACCGCTTTTTATCATGCTGATTCATATCGGTGCTTACGATAGTTACTGGGGATTGATTATTGCCTATTCGGCCACTGCCTTGCCCTTTACCGTCTGGCAGATGAAGGGCTATTACGATACGATTCCGTTCAGTCTGGAAGAAGCGGCAACAATCGACGGAGCCGGCCCTCTGGTAACTTTTTACCGGGTGATTTTACCGTTGGCCTTACCCGCTTTAGCCATTACGGCTCTGTTTTCTTTCATGACCGCCTGGTCGGAATATCTGGTGGCAGCCGTACTTATTCAGGATCAGGATCTGTTTACCCTGCCCATGGGATTAAAGATGTTCTCTTCCAACATGGAAGTAGCCTGGGGGCTTTACTCGGCAGGGGCTATCGTGGTCAGTATTCCGGTTGTTATTTTATTTCTCAGCTTGAGTCGTTGGCTGGTTTCCGGATTAACTTTAGGCAGCGTTAAAGGATAAACGATGAGGAATATACTATTATTCGGTTTTTTTATTTTTCTCTTTATGGCCTGTTCTGCCGGACAGGATGAATTCGTCCGTATGTTATCGGACTTAAAGGATTCCCAGAAAACGCAGCGGGAAAGTAAAATCGAAAAATATATTCGGGCCCAGCGGGAAATTCCCGTTAAAAAAGACAGTGTGGTTTACTTTGTTTTTAAAAACAATAGTGAAAAGACGGTTTACCTTAGCGGAGATATGACTTCCTGGAAGCCGGACTCTCTGCCGATGAAGCATATTGTGGGAACGATGTACTGGTATATTCGTCAGGTTTATCCTACGGATAGCCGGCTGGAGTATAAGTTTGTACTGGATAAAAAGTATCTTCTTGATCCTCTAAACCCGCTTCGGGATAGGGGAGGGTATGGATACAATTCCGTGTTAACCATGCCCGACTATCACTTTCCGCAGGAAATTCTGCTAAGAAAAAAAAGCGGGGTAACCCCACTGGACAGCATTCAATTTGAAAGCAAATTTTTGCATAATCAACGGGAAATACTATTTTACCATCATCCTTCGGCCGGACCAAACGCACCGCTGATTTTGTTCAATGACGGGCAGGATTATCTGCAATTGGCCGGTGCCAATATTATTCTGGATAACCTGATCGGACAAAATCAAATTCCGGCCCTTAAGGCCGTCTTTATAAATCCTGTAAAACGAATGCACGAATATGGGTTGGACGATGCCTACTTAAAAATGGTTTTTAAAGAGTTACTGCCTTTTCTGAAAAAAGAGAAACATATCAGTGGACGCGAACCGTTATTCATGGGTGGCGCTTCATTGGGTGGTTTGACGGCACTCTATTCCTTAAAGGATTATCAACGCAGCTTGAGTGGAATCTTTGCCCAATCGGCCTCCATCTGGGTTGAACAGGAAAAGGTGCTTGACGTGCTAAAAGCAACCTCTTTCAAAAAAGGATTGCGGATTTATTCGGACTACGGTACCTTTGAAAATCAACAAGTTGTCCAGACTCGTCTGCAAAAAATTCTGCAAAAGAAAAATGTACTATTCGAAATAAAACCCTTTCACGAAGGCCACAACTGGGGGAACTGGCGGGCTCATCTGTCAGGGGCTTTAACGTTTCTTTTAACGAGGTGAATTATGACTGATGAAAGAATTGCCGAAAAAATTAAAAAATTGGGCTTTACTACATATGAGGCCAAGGCTTATCTGGCCCTTCTGCAAAACAGTCCGGTTACCCGCTACGAGTTAAGTAAAAATTCGGGTGTTCCCCGTTCAGCGATTTATGATATTATCCGCAAGTTGGAACGGATTGGTGCGGTAAATGCCTTATATACCAAACCGGAACGCTACGTTCCTTTGCCTCCGGACCAGCTTTTTGAATTATTAGGCAGACAATTCAAAGAACGAATCGAAGAAGCCAAAGAATCGCTTAAGAAATTTCACACCGAAATAGAACCGGGGCATTTATGGAACATCGTCGGATATCGCAATTTACTGCATAAGGCGCGGGAAATGATCGGACGGGCCAAAAATTCGATCTATGTTTCTTTGTGGGAACGGGAGTGCAAGAAACTTGAGGAGGACTTAGAAGAAGCGATTCGCAGGGGAGTCCGGGTTATTGCCTTCTCCTTCACACCGCTCAAGATAAAAAAAGCGACCGTATACAGCTATAATATACCCGATAAAGAATTGGCAAGAATATGGGATCGCAAGATTATATTAGTTATTGATCAGCATGAATTGTTGATGGGAGAAGCGGACGATAAACATCTGAAAAAGACGGCCTGGACCGATAACAAAGCCATCGTAGATATTGCTACCAATCATCTGATCCTGGATATAACTCTTTTCGGCTTGCGTCAGAACGTGGATGTGGGCTCGGTAGTAACCAGCATGGAAAGCAGCGGATTCGAGAATTTAGGCCTATTATTAAATGAATATAATCAGGATGCATTGGAAATCCTGTCTAACGGTAATTACGGTAAACACAATGGCCATGGCCGCTAAAAGAGAATCTATATTTAAATCCGTTGTTTCCGGTATCAGCTTATTTGGCATGGAAAAGGAATTTCATGATCTGTCTCAATATCCCGGTCCCCAATTGCCGGAATGGCTGGCAGGAAAAACGCTCTACGAAGTCTATGTAAGGGCCTATTCACAACAAGGTGATTTTAAAGGGCTAACCCGGCGCCTGGATGAATTGCAAGCCATGGGTATCGATCTGATCTGGCTTATGCCGATCTATCCCATCGGTCATAAAGGAAGAAAAGGAAGCCTGGGCAGCCCTTATGCCGTTCGGGATTATTTCCATGTGAACCCCGAATACGGCAGCGAGGATGAATTTATACAGTTGGTACGCAAGGCCCATGATTTAAACATGAAAGTCATCCTCGACATGGTATTGAATCACATAGCTCCCGATTATAAAGAATTGGCCGCCAAACCGGAGTTGGTACAGTATGATCGGCAGGGAGCGGCCAAACGAAAAATTGCCGACTGGTCCGATGTGGCTGATCTGAACTACTCCAGCCAGGCCACCTGGCGCCATGTTCTTAAAATTATGCGCTACTGGATTGAAAAATTTGATGTGGATGGGTATCGTTGTGATGTGGCCGGAATGGTCCCGATTGAATTCTGGGAATGGGCTGTTCCCCGGATCAGGAAAGTGAAAAAGGATGTTTTTCTTTTGGCAGAATGGGAAAGTCCCTTTCTTCACCAACAGGCTTTTCATGCCACCTATGACTGGAGCCTGTATGAATTAATGAAAATGGTGGCTCAGGGACAAAAAAAGGCTAAAATTTTAACGGATTGGGTGCTTTTGAAATCCCAAACCTATCCTCAAAATAGTATTTTTTTACGTTTTTTAGAGAATCATGATAAACCGCGGGCCATGGAGGTTTTCGGCAGAGAAGCCCTGCCTGCATATTTGACATTTATTTTTACCATCGACGGCATACCCTTGATATATAACGGTCAGGAAACAGGCGCCGATCGATACCTGTCCCTGTTTGAAAAGGATACCATCGACTGGCAGCGTGTGGACCGCCGGATGATGGATCTTATTAAGCGCCTCGTCCGATTGCGGAAAGAATATCCGGCCCTCTCCTCCAAAAAGCTGCAGCCGGTTGATCATCCGCATGAAGATACACTTCTTATCTATGATAAGGAGGAGCTGAGAGTAGTGATTCATTTTGGGGATGAAACCCTTTCATCCGAAATCGTACCCCGATTTTCCTCCTACGAAATTCTGTTTAATTCTGAAAGATTATTTAATAAAGAAGCCATTTTACCCTACCAGGCATTCATACTTAAACCTGGCCATTGAAATTCAGGAGAAGTTATGAGATATATTGTAAAGATCATTTTAGCAGGCGTCGTCCTGATTAATTTTCTCAGTGCCCAGGTGGTTACCACTGCCCCCTCCTATGCCACCGAGCAAGACAGTATTGTTATTTATTTTCATGCCGACCGGGGAGATAAAGGTTTGCAGGGCTATACGGGGGATGTGTATGCCCATACCGGCGTTATTACCAATTACAGTACGGATGCTCATGACTGGAAACATGTGATTGCCGCCTGGGATGAAAATCTTGCCAAAGCAAAATTAGAACGAATGGATACGGATCTTTACAAATTGGTTCTCGGTTATCCCAGAATCTATTACGGTCTGACGGATAGCGGCGAGAAGATTCTTAAACTGGCTTTTGTTTTTCGCAATGCGGATGGCAGCCAAACCGGGCGTGATGAAGGGGGCGCCGATATTTTTTATACGTTATATGAGCCCGGAATTACTTCTGTGATCATCAACCCTGCAGTCGATATAAAATACGGGAATGCTCAGCGCAGCCCTGTTTTTATGAATCCGGGAGATACTTTGAGTTTTATTTCCACGGCAGCGGCCATTGGGGTTACCGCCGATTCCATCGTGCTAAAGGTAAATGGTCAGAAAACAGCAGTCACAAGTGGAGATACCTTATCCTACCTGTTCCGGCCGGATGCAAATCAACAGGGGAATAACTGGCTGACCAGCATAGCTTATGGTTCGGGAGGCCTCATTGACAGCCAATCGGTTTTTATAATGGTAAATGCTCCACCCGATCTTTCCGCTTTGCCGGCTGGAGAAAAAGACGGTATCAATTATGATAGCGATACACAGGTTACCCTATCTCTTTTTGCGCCTCATAAAAAATTTGTTTATGTAATCGGAGATTTCAACGACTGGAAAATTGACCAGGCTTTTCAGATGCACAAAGACTCCGTCGACCGGGACACCACCCACTACTGGATTACATTAACGGGACTTACCCCCGGAGAAGAGTATGCCTTCCAATATCTGGTCGACGGTGAGATTCGCATTGCCGATCCTTATACCGATAAAGTTCTGGACCCCTGGAACGACTCAGCCATTAAACCCGCTACTTATCCGAATCTAAAGCCCTATCCTTCGGGAAAGACGGATTATATTGTATCCACATTTCAAACAGCCCAGGAACCGTTTGAGTGGCAGGCGACTTCGTATCAGCGCCCACTCTCCAGGGACCTGGTTATTTACGAATTATTGATCCGCGACTTTGTGGCCAAACATGATTACAAAACCTTGATCGATTCTTTGGATTATTTGCAAAATCTGGGCGTCAATGCCATTGAATTGATGCCGATCAATGAATTTGAAGGCAATGAGAGCTGGGGCTACAATCCTTCCTTTTATTTTGCTCCGGATAAGTATTATGGTCCTAAAAATGATTTGAAGCGCTTCATCGATGCCTGTCACCAGCGGGGTATAGCGGTGATTCTGGATATGGTGCTCAATCATTCCACCGGCCAGTCTCCCTTTGTCCGCCTCTATAATGAAGGTATTTACGGGAAACCGACCCCGCAAAACCCGTGGTATAATGTGGAATCTCCTAACCCCACCTACAATTGGTTCTACGATTTTAACCACGAAAGCAAGGCAACGCAGAATTTAGTCGACCGCATTAATCGCTACTGGCTGACTCAATATAAAGTGGATGGTTTTCGGTTTGATTTTACCAAAGGATTTACCAACAAACCGGGAGACGGCGGGGCCTATGATGCCAGCCGGATTCATATTTTAGAACGTATGGCCGATCGGATCTGGCAAACCGATCCTGCGGCCTATGTTATTTTAGAACATTTCACGGATAACAGTGAGGAAACGGTTCTGGCCGATTATGGCATGATGCTGTGGGGCAATATGAATTATAATTATAATGAAGCTACTATGGGTTACCATGATAACAACAAATCGGATTTTAGCTGGGGTTTTTACAAAGAGCGCGGCTGGTCCCTTCCGGGTCTGGTTACTTATATGGAAAGCCATGACGAAGAACGGTTGATGTATAAAAATCTGCAATACGGTAATAGTAACGGAGCTTATAATATTAAAGAATTACCGACGGCCCTAAACCGCATGAAAATGGCTGCCGCTTTCTTTTTTACTCTGCCCGGGCCTAAAATGATCTGGCAATTCGGAGAGCTGGGTTATGATTACAGTATTGAATACAACGGACGGGTGGGTAACAAACCGATCCGTTGGGATTATCTGCAGGATGCAAAACGAAAATTACTTTATAAAACGTTTGCGGCCTTAATTCATTTGCGGGCCGAAAATGAGGCGTTCCGAAGTCCCTATTCCAGCGTTGAACAGACTCTGGCAGGAGTCGTTAAACGCATCAAAATATCCTATGCGACCCTTAATGCAAGTATTGTGGGCAATTTCGGGGTCGGTGCTCTTTCCATCGATCCGTCTTTTCAGCATGCGGGCGACTGGTACGATTATTTTACGGGAGATACCCTGATTATCAATGATGTCCATGCTGCAATCGCATTACATGCCGGTGAATTTCATATCTATACCGATCAAAAGCTGACCACTCCGGATGAGGATTTGATCAACGCTCTTCCTTTCTCCACAACCGGCCCTGTTAAAACCTTTTCTTTGTCGCAAAATTATCCCAATCCGTTTGGGGATGGCAGGGCAGCTTCCGGGAACAATCGTTACACGGTGATCACCTACCGGCTGCCCCGTTTCTGCCGCGTGCAGTTAACGGTCTTTAATTCTCTGGGGCAAAAGGTGCGAACGATCGTGGACCGCAATCAGCCACGAGGAAAGTATCACGTTAAATTCGATGCGCGGGGTCTGGCCAGCGGTATTTATTTTTATCAATTACAGGTCGGAGGTCAGGTACGGATACGGAAGATGCTGCTCTTACATTAAACCCGGCGGGCTTTTTTTAAACGGAATAGAATTTTTAGTGAAAATTGCTTAGATTGAGCTCGAAGAAGGTTGTATGAATTCCGGCGTACGTTTAAAATACAACCTTTCCTGCCTGACCTGTTTGAGATAGTGGTTAGGTTCGCCATTATTTAATCTGTCCGGGTTCTATGTTTTTTAATGATGATTGGGATATCACAGAGGTACTGGATGATATCATTCTGGGACGCGGTGTAAAACGTTCCATACACGATATCGAGTACGACGGCAAGTTATATGTCGATTTATTCATCCAACGCCTGCAACTCTATAAATATCGTCCTCAGCCTGTTTATGAAATAGAAATTAAGGTGGGTCAACGGGCCCCGGCCTTTTATATCCAGGGCAGAATGGTAATCTTCGGATATGTATTTTGGGAGGTGTTTTCCACAAAACGGAAGCGTAAACTGTGGGGATCGGTAGTACGCAACGAAAAAGGAGACTGGAAATATACTTTACCGGGCAACAGCGAGCAGGTTGTTTTTGTGAATCTTGATCAGGCTTTGGATATGGATATCGGCTGGCCCACAGGCCCAAATGGATTGGGAATCTCTTAAAAATATCGGAGTACGGATCCTGCCATGACCAACCCTTATTCCGCGGCCTCATCCGGCTCTACATGGATGGATATGAACGCATTTTCCCCGAAATTTTCTTTCAGCGTTTTTTCCAGGGCAGTAGAAATATCATGAGCCTCGACAATAGTCAGAGAAGGTCGGACATTGATATGCATTTCTATGGCAATAGAATTTCCGATCTTACGGGTATGCAAATTGTGAGGATTCAGCACGCCGGCGACTTTTCCGGCGATATCCAATATTTGTTGATTGGTCTTCGAATCTAATGAGGCCTCCAACAATTCGTTCAGGGAATCTTTAAAAGAGGGAATGGCAAAGCGCAAAATCAGCAGGCTAACTAAGATAGCGGCAACAGGATCCAAAATTCGCCATTTAGGCCCCAGGAATAAGGCACCGGCAATGCCGATTGAAGCAGCCACAGATGAATAGGCATCCGTACGATGGTGCCAGGCATTGGCAACCAGGGCCGGGCTGTTTTGTTGTTTTCCGATGCGAATTGTGTAGCGGAAAAGAATTTCTTTAATCACGATTGCGATTAAGGCAATGAATAAAGCGCTCATCGAAGGGGAACTCAGATAATGTCCTTTATAAAAGGAATAGATCGAAAAAGCACCTTCGTACAAAATAGCCAGAGCGGCCAATAATAGAAAAAGGGCCAGTATTAAAGCGGATAGTGTTTCAAATTTGCCATGTCCGTAATGATGGGTCTGATCTTGGGGACGTTCCGCCATGCGAACCCCGCCAAGTACAATAAAATCCGAAATCAGATCGGAAAAAGAATGGACTCCGTCGGCCAGCAAAGCATTACTTTTACCGATAAAACCGACCGTCAGTTTGAATATACTGAGGATAATGTTCCAGAAAATACTCCAGTGGGTAATTCGGTTAACCTGATTTATCCGGGAAGATTTGCTTTCAGCCATCTATAAGTCCGGGAAATCGTTTTCACTGAAAATAAGAGCCTGAAATCTGAAAATTTCCGTACGGTCATCTTGCCAGGCATCGGCCGGAAGGCCCGCCTTATGGCAGGTTTCCTGAAGGAAGGTAAGCGTATCCCATCCGTATTCCGTTGCTACCTGAGGAAGAAGTAAACCCTGATAAACTCCCTGTTTAATGACCAGTCCGTCCCGTCCCACAAGAATTTCATCAATATGGGTAACTTTTTGCAGGGGGGTAAGAACGGAAATTTCTATATCAATTTGATCGAATTCCGTTTTCCGAAGCGGTGGAAAACGAGGATCATTAAAGGCTGCGGAAATGGCCAGATCGGCAACAGCCTCCTGCAAGGGTTTAATTGCCGTTACATATCCGATGCAGCCCCGCAATTGGCCCCGTATATGCAGAGTTACAAAGGCTCCGCACTTTGTTTTGAGCGTCTCGGAAAAGTAACTCTGTTTCTGCAAAGGTCGTTCTTCTAAAAAGTCGGAGATCGTTGTACGCACCAAACGTAACAGAAATTTTTTTTCATCGTCATTCAGTTGAAAGTCCATTGCATAGCTCCTCATAAGGTTTAACTAATTTACGATTTCCGCTACCGTTAAGAAAGTTTTTCTGATAAAAGCGCAATAGATCAATTAAACCCCCGCTTTTGAGCAATTTTTTTGTTTCTTGTTGATCATAGTTTTAAGTTGGAAAAACGTTAACAGGAGAGACATTTTTTGAAACCTGAAGAAGCCCTGCAGAAATATTTCGGACACCGGACTTTTCGTGGCCGGCAAAAAGAGATGGTGGATCATATTTTACAGGAAAAACATGCCCTGATCATTATGCCTACCGGTTCCGGTAAATCTATTTTATATCAGCTGCCGGCTTTGTTGCTTCCCGATTTGACTCTCGTAATTTCCCCGCTGATTTCCTTGATGAAGGATCAGGTGGATGCTTTACGTAAGAAGGGCATTGATGCTACTTTTATAAATTCCTCGCTAACGCGGACCCAGCGGGAGAAGCGTTATAATGAGGTGCGAAACGGTAAGTATAAACTGCTTTATGTAACTCCCGAACGTTTTCGTAAAAAGGATTTTATTGAGATTATTCAGAAGCGAACGGTTTCCATGTTGGCGGTAGACGAGGCGCATTGTATCAGTGAATGGGGCCATGATTTTCGTCCCGACTATACGCGATTAAAGGAGTTTCGCCGGCTGATGGGCAATCCGCTGACCATTGCCTTAACGGCGACAGCTACCCCGGATGTACAAAAAGATATTATTTTTCAATTGGGATTACAGACCGGTGAAGTTCGTCTTTTTCACGAAGGTATTGAACGCTCAAATCTTTTTCTATCCGTGCAGTCTCTTTGGGGAGAAGATGAAAAGCTGGCCGCTATCCTTAAGATAATCAAAGAACACCCGGGCAGCGGTATCGTCTATTTTGCCCTGATCAAAGACCTGCACAGCATGAGTGATCTTTTACATCGCAAGGGAATCCCTCATTTGGTATATCACGGAGATCTGGAGACCCGCCAGCGCCGAAAGGTGCAGGATACCTTTATGTCCGGTAAGAATCAATTGGTACTGGCCACCAATGCCTTTGGCATGGGGATCGACAAAGAAGATATTCGCTTTGTAATCCATGCTCAGATTCCCGGCACGCTGGAATCGTACTATCAGGAAATCGGCCGGGCCGGGCGAGACGGCTTACCCTCGCTTTGCACATTGCTTTATGACGAGCAGGATCTGAATATTCAGATGGAGTTTATTAAATGGGGAAATCCATCGGCCGACTTTTTCTATCGAGCTTACCAGCTTCTGGTCTCGGATCTGGATCGGGTTAATGGGGAAGGGATGGAATATTTCAAAGAGCAATTGACCTTTAAGAATCGTCGGGATTACCGGGCGGAAACGGTTCTGTCCTTATTCGATCGCTGGGGAGTGATTGAAGGGTCGATCGGCCGTAAAAATATACGGGTTATTTCCCATTTGCCCCAAAAACTGACCGATCAGAACTATTTAAACCGCAAGCTGAAAAATGAACAACAGAAACTCTACAAAATGCTTCAATATGCCAAACTATCCACGTGTCGGAAGGCTTTTATCCATGAATACTTCGGTCTACCCCATGCCGAGCGTTGCCATGCCTGCGATAATGACTTAAGCCAGAAGCGGGAAAGCTGATCCGTTTATTCACGGTATAAAATACGCCGTCTTACCTCATCGGCTTTTTCTTTACCTTTCAGATCGGCGATGAGGGCCAGACTGAATTCAATAGCCGTACCGACCCCGCGACTGGTCAAAATGTTTCCGTCCCGCACCACAGATTCTTCCAGATACCGGCTGTTTTTAAAGATCTCTCTTTCGGAAGGGTAGCTGGTCAGTTTCAATCCGTCGGCAATACCGGCTGTTGCAAAAACGGTCGGAGCGGCACAGATAGCGGCCAGTTTTTTCTCTGACCCGAAACGTTGCTTAACCCACTGCAATACATGGGAATCTTCCTTTAAATGGTTCGTACCGGGCTGCCCGCCGGGTAAAATGAGCCAATCAAAATCATTCGGATTAACATTCAGATAGTATACATCGGGTCGGATGGCTATATGATGCGAGCCGCCGACCCATTCCTTTTGCAGCCCTGCAACCGTTACCTCAATGTCGCCGCGACGTAGCAAATCGATAATGGTGACCGCTTCGATCTCTTCAAATCCGGGTGATAGTAAAACGAGCGCGCTGGACATAATACCCTCCTCATTAAAAACAAAGAATTGAATTTATGTGTGAAACAACTCAAACTCTGTGCTAAAAACGTAGTTTTAAAAGGCTAAAATGATACTCTGCCTTATTTTCATTTGTCATTCCTTCATGGCTGAGATTACTTAACCGTGAATTTAAGAGAAAGCATTTATGGATACAAACGAGGTTATTAAAAGCAGAAAGCGAATGATCGTCAGATATATGGTTTTCGCAGGCTGAATTGCTTAAAAAGCCCTAAATGTGTATTTTGCTTTTGTCCGTCAGATGACGGGTTAATTGAAATCAGAGGAATCCATGGTTAAAGCGTTTTTTATTTCCGATCTGCATATCGATACGGTTTTGGATGCCCGTGAAATCGAAAAACAGGATCATATTTTACGGTTTTTAAAAGATATTTCTCGGCAGGCAACACACCTTTTTATTGTAGGGGATCTGTTCGATTTCTGGTTTGAATATAAAACGGTTATTCCCCGGGTCTATTTTCGCTTCCTGATCGCTTTAAAAGAGATGCGCGAAGCGGGAACGAACATTGTCTATCTGGCCGGAAACCACGATTTTGCTTTGGGGACATTCTTTCCCCGGGAGTTGGATATCCCTGTCTATCTGGATGACTATACCTGTACGCTGGAAGGAAAGAAATTTTATCTGTTTCATGGGGACGGACTGGCCCGCAAGGATTCCGGTTATCGGTTTTTAAAGCGGATTTTACGTAATCGTTTTAATCAAAGATTATTTGGCTGGATCCATCCTGATGTGGGTTTTAAGCTGGCTCGAATCATTTCCGGCTCCAGTAGAAAATATACGAATCAACTTAATTGGAAGCGCGATGAGCAGGATTATTTTGATTTTGCGCGGCAAAAGTTTAAGGAAGGATTCGATTATGTATTGATGGGGCACCGCCATAATCCCCTGGTACATGAAATAGACGGCCATAAGTATATCAACCTGGGAGACTGGATCGATAAATTTTCTTATGCCGTTTTTGATGGGAAAATGTTGCAATTGGAATATTACCCTTTAAAAGAAAAATAAGGCGGAGAGCCGCATGCAGTTCAAAAACTTCATTATGTTTTTAACGTTGGTTCCGATAGTCGCTCTATCCGGTAATCCTCCGCAAAAGGCAGTCTCAGTAAGATCTTTTTCCGTACCGGTCTCCCGTTGGCTGATGAGCTCGTCTCCTTTGCCCCTGATCAACGGCCGGATTAAAGGGGTGGAGGAGATAAAAGCTTCTTCACCGGATTTGATCTTCAAGGCAGAAACAGGACAGTATTTTTTCATCGTCCAACCCCATCGGAATAGGATTGATTATATTCTAACGGAGAAACGGGGAATTCGGCGGGCGTCAATTTATCTCTCCTGGAATATAGACCTTCCGGTTCCCAAACCTTTATTAAACAAGGTAGATCGGCAGATCTACCTCATAGATATCGGCGGAAAAATGACGGCTTATAATTTTAAGGGACAACGACTTTGGCAAAAATCGCTCGTTGAAGACTATATTTTTACCTATGAGAATACCTATTTTGCCGCTATGGCTCATAATAGGCTCATGGTTGTTCTATCTTATCCCCGTTCCGGCCGATTGGCAGGTTTTAAAACCATGTATGTAATCCTCAATAACAAAGGCCGAATTTTAAAACGGGTTCCATTGGCAGAAATGCAGGCGCTGCAGGCCGCCTTCAGTCCGGATGGGAAATATCTGGCATTGATGCTGCATAACGCAACCGTACCCGGTTTGGCCCCCCGATCAATGATCTTCGACAACATGGGCTCAAAGGTCTGGCAAAAAGATATTGGTTTTCGAAAAATTATCTTTTTAAATGATTCAAACTTTGTAGTTCAGCAAAAACAACAGGTTCTATCATTTAGTCTGCAAGCAGTCAAATCCCGCTGGGTTCAAAAAGTAGCGGATAAGAATTTCATTTTTGATGATATCATTTTTGACGGAGCAAAAACGATCGGCATCATTCAGGGGAAGGCCGGTTATAAATCCGGACGTCTCTTTTACACGAGGGCCCGGGTTTCTCTATTTCATAGTAAGGATGGAAATTTGCGGGATCAGATAGACCTCGGGGACCGGCGATATTTGCCGTCCGCCTTTCGATTCGCTGGAAATCACAGGGTGCTTGTAGGCTGTGAAACGGCACTGCTTTCCATCCAATACCAGGAAGAAAACAGTGATGAAAATTAAATTTGTCTTATCTGTTTTGTTTCTACTGATAGACCTCGGGCATGGGGCCTATCAGTGGCCGTTAAAGCCCTTTGACCGGCAACACGATGTCAGTGCTACTTTTTGCGAAAACCGTCCTTCCAGCGACGGCAGTAATCCCATCGATCATTTTCATAATGCCATTGATATTCCTTTGGCCGAAGGGGGAGAAGTTTATGCGATCGAATCCGGCTCGGTTGTCAGTATTACCCGTACCGGCTATTCGGCCTGGATTCGGGTGGGACGCTATAACTATCTGCATGTAACTCCGCTGGCCAGTCTCAGTGTAAATGATCATGTGGATAAGGGACAATTAGTCGGTCATACCAATTATGCCGGACATATTCATTTGATTGACGGCTATTATCCGGACTATATCAATCCTCTGCGCAAAGACGGCATCGCTCCCTTTGAGGACTCCTATCTGCCTACCGTAGGATATGTTCAGTTCTACAAAGATGGTACGACCACCCAATTTACAAATAATAAAGTCAGCGGTCTGGTGGACATAGTCTCCCGCTTGTATGATCGTACCGATAACGGGCCATTGGGCAGCAATAACGGAATCTATCTGGCAGGCTACCAGATTTATGATTCATCCGGGACGGAAGCACTTACTCAGCCGATTATTCCCTATCAATTTGATGTGCGACCAAGCAACGATTATATCCGGAATGTGTATTTCAAAGGAAGTGATCTTTCCACTTATATCTATATCCTTAGTAACAAGATAACCGGAAACAGTTACTGGGATACGCGCGATTACCCTCCCGGTCAATATCAGATTAAGGTTTTTACCGGGGATACGAGGGATAATCGGGATGAATATTGGCAAAAAGTTAAAGTGGTTAAACAGGATGTCAGTCCCCCGGCGAAGCCAAACGTTACATCGTTTACGGGTCAGGCCAACGGCGATTGGCGCCTGAGGTGGCTGCCCAACGATTCATCCGATGTGGCCGGTTATGAATTTTATTTTTCGCTTACCGGAACCAGTTTTAATCTACAAAACACAATATCAAATGCTTTATTACCCTCGGATACCAGTTATATCTGGAACAATTTCGGATACGATTATCCCTTGTATGTACGGCTCAGAGCTTACGATACGGCACCGATCACCAATTATTCGGCATTTTCCAATACCTATGTAATTAAGCTTTCACCGGATACGGCTTCCATTTTAATTGTAGACGGATTCTCCCGTTCCGATGGGTATTGGCAATCCGGGCGCCACGATTTTGTACGGTCTTATGCGGATATGCTTTTAAAGCATGATTTGGCCTTTAACAGCTGTTCGGTTGGCGGACTGATTGGCGGACAGGTTGATTTAAAAGATTATAAAACGGTATTTTATTTTACAGGAGATGATTCAACTCTGTCCCTTCAGGAAAGAGAGTTAATCCGGGAGTATCTGGATAGCGGCGGGCAGCTTTTTCTTTCCGGATCCAATATTGTTTCGGGAGCCATTCGTTGCGGTGATACCGCTTTTGTGAAGGAAGACCTTCATGTGATCCTTGTTAGTGATTCCGCAACTACGGCTGAAATTCAAACCGATTCCGAAACAGGCTCGGTTAGTCAGCCCTTTAACCATATGGCGGCAAATGATGTAATTACCTTCCTGGATCCGGCCCGGGATTTTATTGAATACGGAAACGGGTCGGTGGCTGCCATTCAATTCAGTGGCTATACGGATTCCTCTGCCCGCCCGGCTCAGCTTGTTTTTTGTGCCTTTCCCTTCGAGCTCATCGAACCGGCAGAGTCCCGCCAAATTCTATTTGATCAGGCTTTAACCTTCTTTGGGATTCCCGTGACCGCTATCGGAAGCGGGCCGGAAGTCATTATTCCAAAGGATCTCCGGCTGCTCATGAGTTATCCCAATCCCTTTGGCCCGGGCACTGCAGGAATACATTCCTCAATGACCCGTATTCGATACAGAATTCCAATCCCACCCGGCAAGTTGCTGAGGGTCGGTCTGGATATTTTTGACATTCGTGGAAAACATATTCGTTCCCTGATGGATCAAAAGCAATCGGCCGGACAGTATGAAATTGTATGGAACGGCCGAAATGGGCGAGGTCAACCTGTCAGTAGCGGCCTCTATTTTTGCCGCTTTACCTATGGTACGAAATCGGTATTTTTGAAATTGATACTTATGCGTTAAATATAATGGTGAACACCCGTCCCATAACTTTGCCAAATCGTGTGAATACCATTCCAGACACTTTATTCTTCCCGGTCGTGGGGCTGTAAAACAAGTAAAGAGTATTGGTCGGAAATATCCTTTTCTTGATGGGGCTCTACTGGGATTCTTGTGAAGTCGTATATTAAATAAAGACTGACAATATGATTTTATTGCTTCGTTTATTTGCATTTAATAATAAAAGTATCCGAAGGATACTAATGTAAGTAGCCACAGGCAAAGCCTGTGGTAAAGCGGTAAAAGCGAGCGTGACGCTGAAGGCGTCAAATGTGTAGCTAATAATAGCATTATAACGAAATAGGAGACCATATACATTGAAAGGCTTGATTTATTTTACCGCTTTGCGGTAACCCTATTCGGTTGCATCTTGCCCACAGGTTTCGCTCAGGCCCGGCGGCTGACGGGTGTGGCTACTCATATTACATCACTTCGTGATGATTTAAAGATAGGATATGAAGTAAATTTAATTTTTTAGAAAAATGATTTAAGGATGACATTTTTGCGGCGTTTAACCATAAAAAACCAGTAGAGCCTCTTGATGGAACAGTAGGATTATCCGGTAAAATAAAGGCCGATTTGTTAAGCTCTACTTCCCTAATTTAATCGGAAGTAAATAAAAAAGGCGTTCACCAAAGCCGGGAACGCCTTTTCGGATAAAATAAAAAGAATTATTTCATCAAAGTCATACGCTTGACCAATTTATAGTTTCCGTATTTAAGCTCGTAGATATACATTCCGGAAGCAACTTTGGCACCGGCCTCGTTGGTTCCGTCCCACTGAGCGACGTGATTTCCGGCTTGCAATTCCTGATTATTAACAAGCGTTCTGATTTTTTGTCCCAGAGCATTGTAGATCGTTAAGCTTACCTGTTTCCTGATGGGCAGGAAAAATTCGATATTGGTCGTTGGATTGAAAGGATTCGGATAGTTTTGTTTTAAAACATATTGATCCGGAGTGATCACTTTCCATTCACTTATACCGGTAGTCTGGCCGAATTCAATAACCCGGAACCAATTTTGAGGAATAGAATCCACCAAACCAACCCAGGCGGCTACCACTTCACGATTCCCGTCGCCATCCAGATCATTATTGGGAGAAGGAACGCTGACGTACCAGGAAGCACCTACCGAATCGTCATAGATCACGGTACGGGTGTAGCTGGTAGTATCAGTCAAGGGCCCGCTCTGATATTCATAATCGATCACCCCTTCGGAGGTACCGCCGCTGTATAAATCCATCCCGTCGGAGCCGGTGCCATGATCCTGATCGCCCAGGCTCATGGTAGTAAAAGCGCCTAAATTGAAAGGAGCCGGTTGAACCAGCAAAGAGTCATCCACCGAGCCGGTGGGCGCCGTGACCATGAACGTCATACCGGTATAAGTGGACTCTACAAACAGCTCATTGGAACCGTCGTTGTTCATATCGCCCGTAACCAATCCCTTAATAATGTAAGAGTCGCGGATCGTGTCTATTTGAGAAATATAATTGGCAAAATGGTAAGAATCCGGGCCGTCGGATTCGATCACAGCCAGACTGAGCTTATCATAGACGCCAACCCAGCATTCGGGATGTCCGTCATTATCGATATCTCCGTAAAAAGCACCGGTTAAGCTGCCTCCTACACCCATATCCTCACGGGTGGCTTTAAATTCCCTGTTCCAGGTATAAAAACCGCTGCTGAATTCTCCGGTAACAGACCAAATACTGATCGCACGAGAGGGTTTATAAGCAGCACCCCCCCAGTTGGCAAAAGCGACTTCATCTGTACCGTCTGCATCAAAGTCAGCCACAGCCATATCTTCGGTTTTATAATAACCGGAGTCATAGGCAGCGAAATAAAGCCAGGAGACTTGCTGAAAACCGTTGTCGTTAACTCCGTCCCATTCATAGACATATAAGCCGGCGATGGAGTCATTAGCCGCAGTGGAACCGACATATACGACCAGATCGGTTTTGTCATTATCATCCAGTTTCCCGGCAGCAAGAGAACGAACCGGCGAGCCATAGCTGGACCCGTAATTTTGTGATTCCCAAACCTGTTCCAGCGTATTGTCACCCTGAACTTCATAGATAATAACATGACCTCCATTGCCGTATTGGGTCACGATAATTTCCGGTTTACCATCCTGATCCAGATCAGTGCCGGAAAGGATATGACGGGAAAATTGATTCATGGAATCAACCGAAGAACTGGTATTGCCGGCCACCATGGCAAAGGTTGTGTTATTGCCATCCTGGGCGAAAACCAATCCCATGAACAGAACTAAAAAACCTAAAATTGGTAACAAAGACTTTAGTCTCATAGAGCATCCTCCTTAAAATTTTATAAAAGATTCGGTTAATTATGACTCCTAAGATAATATATTAAAAGGAAAAATTCCAAAAAAAATTGAAACGACAGCAACGGAATAGATTATAAATAGTCCGCTTTTCTCTCCCAAAAAATAAATCGATGCGGAAAATCAACATACTTTTTTATTTTAGCCTAATCTTTTGGGAGTTAACAGAAAACGGACAAAAAATATTTTTCAATTGACTTTGAATTTTTTATATTTAAAAATCTTATTAGTAAAGAAAGTGGACAAACTTAAATTCGTTAAACATATAAAAGGATGAAGCGGATGAAGGTGTCTTTTTATGCGAAGTTATTGGCTATAGGGCTTGTTTTTTTGACTACCTTTGTGTATGCCGGAAACACCGGTAAAATATACGGAACGGTTATAGATAAGAACAGCAATGAGCCACTGGTCGGTGTAAACATTATATTGAAAAATACATATATGGGTGCCTCCACCGACGAAAACGGGGAATTTTTTATCCTCAATATTCCTCCCGGTACCTATACAGTTGAATGTTCCTATGTGGGTTACCAAACGGTCATCATGAAAGATGTACAAATTTTTTCCGATCAAACCACCTCGCTTAATTTTCAATTAGTAGAACAGACTATGGAACTTGGTGAGCAGATAGAGGTGGTTGCCACCCGTCCTTTGGTGCAAAAAGATCTGACCGCTTCAAAAAAAGTAACCACCAGTGAAGAAATCAAAGCCCTACCGGTAGAAACATACGCGGGTATTATGTTAACTCAGGCCGGTGTTACCCAGGGTGCCAACGGAGCTCTGCATATCCGCGGCGGTCGTTCCACGGAAATCGCTTATTTGGTGGATGGCATCTCGGTTTCGAATCCTTACAACACGAATGGCCTGGCTACCAGTGTGGCTACCAATGCCATCCAGGAAATGACGGTGGTAAGTGGTGCCTTTAACGCAGAGTATGGAAATGCTATGAGCGGTGTGGTTAATTTTACTACTAAGGACGGCACGCCTAATTTTCATCCCTATATTAGTTTTTACAGCGGGGACTATGTCAGTTCGCATAAAGATATTTTTACGCATATCGATTACATCAGTCCGACTACCAAATATAATATTGAGGGGACTCTGTCAGGCCCTTTGTCTTTTCTGGGCTTAAATCGGCAGGAAAATACATTTTTCTTATCGGCACGTTACCATAAATCCGAGGGGTATCTTTATGGCATCCGCGAACATTTGACAACCGATTCATCAAATTTTGATTTAAAACCCCATATAACTCAATATAAAAATGACGAAGATAAATTGGTAACTCAGATCGATTATCTGGATGAGTGGTATATCGAACAGAACGGAGACCATACATTTGTACCGATGAACCCCAGCCGGGGTTTAAATCTGTTGGGTAAGATGAAGTTTCAGTTAGGATCAAGCACCTCCTTGCGTATCCAAACTCTTTTTCAAAATGGCTGGTATAAAACTTATAATCATGCTTATAAATATGATCCGGACGGTATTTATCAGAATTTTTCAAACAGTTTCAGCCATTCATTTAAACTGACCCATACCCTGTCTCCAAGAACATTTTTTCAGTTGAGAGGGGCTTATAATACCCGGAATTATGAGCAATATGTGTTTAAAAACTACAATGACCCCCGCTATGCGCCTTCCAATAAAATCAAAGGGAGTCCGGGAGGCGTGACGTTTGTATTCGGAGGGCAACGAAACGGACATGATTATCAGAAATCGAAAACCTTCCAGGGTAAATTTGATATGACCAGTCAGATGAATACCCGCAATCTGGTTAAAGTTGGGGTTGAGGGACGCCTTAATATACTGGATCGTGAATACTATACGGTGGGCTATGACCGCAATACTTATAAAGTACCGACCAAAGTTTACGGCGGCATTTACACCCGGTATCCGCGTCAGATATCCGCCTATGCCCAGGATAAATTTGAATACAAAGATGTTATCATAAACGCCGGGGTTCGTTATGATTATTTTTATTCCGATGCCGAGTATGCGGTAAATGAACTACAACCGGACGGAAAACGGGCCAAAGCAAAACCGAAAAATATGGTGGCCCCGCGTTTGGGTATATCCTTCCCTATTACTGAAAAAGGCATCATACATCTCTCTTACGGCCATTTTTATCAGATGCCCCCTCTTTCCAGCTTATATACCAATCCGGAGTTTCTGCTGCCGGCAAATGGTACACCGCGTTTCGGGAATGCCAACTTAAATCCCGAAAAAACCATCAGTTACGAAATCGGTCTTCAGCAGCAATTCGGGGGAATGTTCGCCCTGGATGTAACCGGTTTCTATAAAGATATCCGTGATTTGTTAGCCTGGCAAACCATCACCTTCACCCGCCTGGACGGAGACCGCCAGAATTACCGTGTGCGTCGCAATCAGGATTATGCAAACATTAAAGGGATTACTTTGTCTTTAGAAAAGCGAATGCAATCGAATAGCCCGGTATCGGCCAAAATCGATTATACTTTTCAGGTAGCCGAAGGGAATGATAATAATCCCTCTGCTTTTTACTACAATGCTCTTTCCGGACTGGAAACCATCAAAAGAATCATTCCTCTGGATTGGGATCAAACGCATAACCTCTATGCCTCCATCACCATTGCTCCCTCAGATGGTCTGGTCATCAGCATGATAGGGAAATTATCTTCGGGATATCCTTATACGCCGCGCCTGTTTGAAACAAACTACGATGCGGAACCGAATCAGGATCGCAAGCCCTGGCAGAAGAATTTAGATGCCAAAGTATCGTACCGTTTTCCGGTGGGAAAGTTTAAATTCATGCTATTTGCCAAGATTTATAATCTGTTTGACACTTTGAATGAACGTTATGTGTTCGACGATACGGGTCGCGCTACTTACACCTTTGCCACACGCAGTATTGATGAACCTGAGCGTTTTAAAAAACATTATGGAGAGCCCGGGGTACATACTTATGACGAATATAACATCCGTCCGAACTATTATCGTGCTCCCAGGGAAATCCGCTTAGGACTAAGTATCGAAATGTAATGATCTCATTATCAGGAGAATAAATACAAATGAACAAAATTGTGAAGCTCATCATTTTTTTATTTCCATTCCTGCTTTTTGCCCAGGATAATCTGGATAGCTTATATCGCTGGGGTATTCAAAAAGACTGGTCTGTGGAACAGATTGATGCTTATAAACAGTGGGAAGCGACTCATTTTAAAAAACCTTCGGCCGGAGCTGTTCGCCAGAATGCGATCATGAACGGTAATAAGATAACCACCGAGATATGGAATTTCGGTTCTATTTCCGCTCCCGGAAACCACATCACGGATATAGTTTGGGAAGGTTTGGGTTACGGCTATGAATTCGGACCTTTTGTAGGTGCCGAAGTACCGGTGCCCAAAGGTAGCCATCCCGATGTCCAGATGAAACGAGATGCCAACGGCAATGTGGTTACCGATGCCAACGGAGATACGGTGTGGGTGGCTCACATCATTTCCGACGGTTTAAAATCAAACGGCGGCGAAGTCTCTCCGGACGGATTGGTACGCTGGGGCTGGGAGCCCTTATTACGCAGTGACGACGGTCTGAATGACTTTATGAACCCTCAGTCCGCCCATATCCCTACCAGTGATGACCGCGATCGTGACGGGGATGGTAAACCGGATAGCTGGCCGGATAGCTGGTATAATGCCAATATAAGATCTTATGTCTGGCCCGGTGCCCTGGGACAGGGAGCCACCAATGCCGATAAAGAAGCCTTTTTTGTGATGGATGACCGGGATAATAAAGAATTTCAATACTATCCCTATCCGGATGATTCGGCACGGCAGGGATTGGGACTGGAAGTGGAGGCCCGAATCTACCAATGGTCCAATGTGGAAGCCGAAGATGCCATTTTTCTGATTTATAAAATTAAAAACAAAGGTTACTATGCTCTGGATAAGGCGATTTTCGGCATGTGGGGCGATCCTCATATCGGCGGGCCGGATGACTGGCGGGATGATTGGGCTAATTTTGATAAGAAACTGGAAATGACCTTTGCCTGGGATAACGACGGGAAGAGCGTTGATAATCCTAATATCGTTCCCGGATATTTGGGCTATAAATTTCTGGAGAGTCCCGGGAACTCTACCGATGGAATCGATAATGATGATGACGGTATGATCGATGAAAGCTGGACCGACGGCATCGATAACGATCATGACTGGGATCCCGAAACGGATGATGTGGGGGTCGACGGTATTCCCAATACCGGCGACAAAGGTGAAAAGGACGGTCTGCCCACGGCCGGTGATCCCTTTGATATTACTAAACCCGGTGAGCCGAATTTTGAATTTACGGATATCGATGAATCCGATATGATCGGTCTGACCAGTTTTTCCCAACCGGAGTTTAGCGGGTTGCATATTAGCGACGATGAAATGATGTGGCGCGATCATATCCAACCGGGCCATTTCGATACGACTCAGGTCCAGGGAGATTATGTATTTTTATACGGATCCGGCATCTTTACGCTGAGTTCGGTGCACTCCGTAACCGAAAGTGAATTGAGCAATGCCATCAAACGTTTTTCGATTGCCCTTATCCTTGGCGAGGATAAAGATGACCTTGTCTTGAATGCAAAAACCGTACAGCGTATTTATAATTCAGGATACCAATTTGCCAAACCACCGGCCAAACCGCACCTGACTGCCATACCCGGAGATAAAAAAGTGACCCTTTACTGGGATGATGGGGCTGAAAAGTCCGTGGATCCGATTTCCAAGGAAGAAGATTTTGAAGGATATATCATCTATCGAAGCCTCGATCCGGGATTTCTGGATCAACAAACCATTACGGATATGAATGGCAATAAATTTTTATTCGAACCGTTGCGAACCAGTTCCGGAGGCCGGGCTCAATTCGACCTGGAAAACGGTATAGTGGGAGCCAGCAAAGTCCTCTATCAGGGTAGAGGCATGTCATTTTATTTAGGCGACGACACGGGCCTACGTCATGTTTTCGTAGATTCCAATAATGTGATTAACGGACAAACCTATTTTTATGCGGTAGTGTCCTATGATCATGGTAGCGATTCTCTTGGTATCCCCCCCTCCGAATGTTCAAAGATCATTACCTACGATCCGACGACCAACGAATATACTTTTGATGTGAATACGGCAAAAGTCGTACCCCGAACCAGAGCAGCAGGGTATGTGCCCCCCGCTTTAAAGGATGCCGATATGAATAATGGTGTCAAGCGTATTTCAGGATATTCTACGGGCAATATTCAGGTAAATATTCTGGACGAACGTAAGGTTAAGGCCGATAATACTTACCATATTGTTTTTTCGGATACTGCGGGTACCGAATATTCGGTGGAAGATATGCAGGAACAGCACGAAGTATTTACCTCCTTTTATGATAACTTTATTGAATTGTCGCACCAGCATTTAATTGACAGTAGTGTGGTTATAACGGATATGAGCGGTTCAACGGTATTTACGGCAGGCACGGACTACGAACTGGACCCTGTTTTGGGAGCCATAAAAGTATTTGATCCCACGCTGGTTTCGGGAGCCCGGATGGAAGACAATACCGATTATAGAATAAGTTTTAAATACTATCCGGTTTATCGAAGCAAGGCTCTGCATGGAGAGCTAACCAATCCGATCTTTGACGGATTGCGTCTATCCGTGACGGAAGCTTCCTTCAAATTAAATAAAAAGCTAACCGGTTGGAGTACCTCAAGCCACACGAACCTTGATTATTTTGTGTTGAATAAAAAACGAGATTTAAAAGATTATGAATTTACATTCAGTTCCTCAATCGTGGATACCAGTATTAACGGTGTCTTAACCAATTTTACCATAACGGATGTAATGGCCAATAAAAAAGCCGAATACTACGTTTTCGATGTAAAACACGATACGATTCCCAAAGATAATATTTGGGAACCGGATGAAAAGATCTGGCTTTTCAGCGGAGGCACAACCATTAATGATGTAGCCTGGGAGGTCTATTTCCCGATTCCGGATTCGAATTATGTACCGCCAACGGACGGAGATGTGTTTTACCTGGCCACAGATAAACCCTTTGCCTCCGGTGATGTTTTTTCCTTTACGACCATTGCGGCAAAGGTCGATTTGCAAAAAGCTAAATCCAGCCTGGATAAAATCCGGGTAGTACCCAATCCCTATGTGGCCACAAACGTAATTGAACCCAGTAACAAAGTTTCCCGTACGCAGCGTGGATATAGGCGTCTCTATTTTGACAATCTCCCGGCCCAATGTACCATTCGCATCTATACGCAGGCCGGTGAATTGGTAAAAGTCCTCGAGCACAATACAACGATCGATGATGGTAAGGAATTCTGGGATCTTCTGACCAGGGATAATATGGAAGTGGCCTACGGACTTTATTTTTTCCATGTGGATGCTCCGGGAATTGGACAAAAAGTGGGGAAATTTGTGATCATAAAATAAAAATAGATATATAAGGTGGAGCTTTAATGAAGGGTAAATTCATACTTTTTGTAACATTGCTTATGCTATTCGGTCAAACAGGGCTGCATGCTCAACGTTTGTCGTCTGCATCGATATCAAAAACGGGTACGACCGTAGCTCAATTTTTGAAAATTGGCGTTAGTGCCCGTTCCATCGGTATGGGCGGTGCTTTTGTGGCTATTGCCAATGACGCCAGCGCCATTTATTTGAATCCGGCCGGTTTGGCCCGTATTAACGGTTACGAAGCTCAATTCACCCACACCAACTGGATTGCAGGCACCAACTACGATTTCGGCGCTCTGTCCCTTGATTTATACGATATGGGTACCCTGGCTTTCATGGTTTCTTCATTCTCCTCCGGGGAGATGGATGTGACTACCGTGGAACAGCCGGAAGGGACGGGCGAACGTTTTTCCACACAGGATTTCGCATTAGGTCTGGCTTATGCCCGAAAATTAACTACCAATTTTTCTATGGGATTCACAGCCAAGTATATCCATCAAAGATTGTGGCATATGGCCTCCGGTACAATGGCCTTTGATGTGGGTTTATTGTATAAGACCCCTTTTTGGGGAATTAATTTTGGGGCCAGTATCCGAAATTTTGGTTCAAAACTGCGCTTAGACGGACGGGATGCAAAATTTGCCATGGATCCGGATAACCAGAATACGGGCAATGTTTTTGTTGTGAACTCCGAATACGAAATGCAATACTATCCATTGCCGCTCTACTTTCAGGTAGGTCTGGCTAAAGATTTGGTCCATAGTGAAAATAATCGTTTCACTGTGGCCGTGGATGCGATTACTCCCAATGATAATTACGAAGCGGTCAATACCGGCATGGAATACGGATGGAAAGAAATGGTCTTTTTGCGGGCAGGTTATAAGTCCCTGTTTCAAACCGATTCGGAAGAAGGATTTACGGCAGGATTCGGCCTGAAAATCAGATTAATGGGAACGACCAAATTATTATTGGATTATGCCTATGCCAGTATGGGACGTTTACAGAAATCCGAACGTTTCTCTTTGAGTATTCAATTTTAAATTATGTGCTTAAAAAGCAAGCAAAAGACGATGAAAAGATTTAATAAAGTATGGCCCTTGTTGGTCATACTTTTTTTTATATACAGCTGTCGATCCAAACATTCGAAGCCATTAGTCGGAAGGGTAGGAGATAAAAATATTACACTGGCAGAGTTCAGCGACATCTACCGGTTTAATCCCAATCTGGCTCAAATTAAAAATTCGAAATCTGCAAAGAAATTATTGTTAAATGCCCTTATCGTGGAAAAGCTTCTGGCCGCTATGGCCGAGAGAAGCGGCATGATGAACCGGCCCATGCTTAAAGCCTATAAGAATGAATTCAAAAGAGAAGCCCTAATCGAAAAGTTCTGGCAGAATTCGATTTTTAGCCAAATCAGGATCACTAAAAAGGAACTGAGAATAGCTTACCGGGCCTCTAAAGAAAAGCGGGTTGTGCGATTCCTGTCTTTTGCCGATTCGGCACAGGCCTGGCAGGTTTTTCATCAACTGAAAAAGGGTACAAATTTTGGCATTTTAAAGGATGCAGGAATCGATACGATCACTTTCGAATCTCGTTTGCCGGCCATTCGAAGCCAGGTTTTTAAGATGAGATTGAATCAGATAAGCCCCCCTGTTTTGGAGGGGGGACATTATTTTATCTTAAAACTGGTCGATACTGTAGAAAATATATTCCGATCGAAAGCGGACTTGGATCAACATCGGCACAAGCTGGAAAAAATACTGCGCTTGAGAAAAAGTTATAAGGTATACCGGGCTTACCTCCATCGCCATTTTAAAGAGGCTCCGTATTCGATTAATAAAACTCTATTTAAAAGGCTGGTTCAACTTCTGGACGGACAGATTTTTAGAAAAAATAAAATCTATAAGGACTTTTTTAGAGCAGATCTGGAAAAAAACAGCGCTTTGGGAGCTATATGGCAGAAGCCGATTGTACACTTTAAAAACGGAAAGCAATGGACTGTTAAGGAATTGTTACGCCGCATCGAAATAGCACCCTATCCTATTGATTTTAAAAAGCGGGGCCGTTTCAGGATGAGCATGATAGCGGCTGTTAAGCATATACTCGATGATGAACTAATAGCAGGTGAAGCGCAGCGGCTTGGTCTGGATAAAACTGATTATGTCCAAGCCCAACAACAAATGTGGATGGATTATATCCTGTCAGAAATGGAAAAAACGTGCATTTGGCAGGGGGAAACAAATCCGGAGAAACGCCAAAAATTATTGTTGAAGGAAATGGCTCCGGAAATAAAAAAAGCTAAAGTTTATATAAATTACGCTCTTTTGGATACTTTATCTTTATCCCGAACCGATATGTTCGTTTATAAAACTAATTTCCCGGAACGCTATATTGCCCCGGCTTTAAAGCCGGTCCTTTTGCCCGACAGCCTTCTTAAAAAATAAAAAAGGGTACCTGTCAACAGGTACCCTTAATCACAAGAAATAGGATTTTTATCGTAAGAGTTGCATCTTTTTACTTATGGAAATCCCATTCGTAACCAATTTGTAAATATACATGCCGCTGGCTACCGCTTGTCCTGCATTGTTTAAGCCGTTCCAGGTTACGGTATGAAGGCCGGCTGCCATATTACCGTTAACCAGGGTTCTTACTTTATTGCCGAGAATATCATAAACGATCAGCTGAACCTGTCCGGCTTTTTGTAGATTAAAGGGTATGGTCGTTGTAGGATTGAAAGGATTCGGGTAATTCTGATCAAGCTGGTAACCGCTGGCCAGAAATCCTCTTTGGTCGCCGATGGCTGTTCCTACCATATCCACGACAACGATCGGGCCGGTCGTGTCCGGAACAAACAGACTGCCGCCGAAAGGAGTACTGGATGTATACAGAATTTCAAGAGCGGGATCGCTATCAATATTTCCCACATTAACGATATTCCAAATTCCACCTAAAGAATCGAAGGCAGAATCAACTACAGTAAGGGTATAATTGGCCGGATCGGTAATATCTCCGCCGCGATAAGAAGCCAGGAATATACGGCCGTTTTTAGTGCCACCTCTGGAGCCGAAAACATAATCCAGATAACCGTCACCATCCACATCACCTACGGCGCTTCCCCAGGCACCGCGGCTTTCCCAGTAGCTGGAGATATTCATCAGCATGGTGGATTTCAGACTGTCACCGGATTCCTGTAACAGTATAAGTCCTTTTTGAGTATCGTCACCCCAATCATAGGTAACCATAAGAATTTCCTGTGTTTGGTCCTTATCCAGATCAACCGCGCGGGCCGATTGGTTGGGAGAACCGCCAGGAAGCGGAGGTAGAGCCGTATAATTCCAGGCAGAACCATCCCAGGATAATTTGGAAATTTCGCCTTCGTCAAATGCGTAAAAATTGTTTCCGATAACAGCAACATCCCATTTATTCTGAATATTTGATCCCAGAGAAAAATCTTTACCACTCATCTCCAGAGTCCAGGTTTCGGAGCCGTCCCCATTATCAGGGATGTTATCAACAGACATAACACCGAAGTAATAACCACTTCCGGAACCACCTTTTCGATCTGCAAAGATGATTTCCGGTGTACCGTCATCGTCTATATCGGCGATCTGCCAATCCATAGGACGAAGATTTATATTATCTTCGGAAACGATCGTCCATTTGGAATTCGGCAAATAGTTTAGTTTTTCACCATATTCGTTGGTATCGGTTGTGGCGATGCCGAATGTTTTTCCACCATCTTGTGATTCATACACAAACACCCGCGGAGGATTTGCACCGGCATTGCCGTTATTGATAACAGCCCAGGTCAGCTCGGGTTTACCGTCTTTATCCAAATCGGTAACAGCCAGTTGCGGCCAGGTATTCTGAGCAATAATTGGGGCAACTGCATTCCAAACTACCTTCCAGACACCATCTTGTAATTCCAGCTTATAAATTCTGGGAATAAGTTCATAATCACCTTCTGTGTCATTCCAATTGTCGTTAACGAGATAAATTTCAGGGTTGCCGTTGCCATCCAGATCAACACCGGAAATCATAGCCCCCGAACCGCCATTATTATGCTCCGTATCCGGTACCGGAATGGTACTGATCCTCGACCAGTTGGATGCGTATGCGGTAAAAGAAATAATTAATAAAATTGCAAATGTACTAAGTAATTTCTTAGTCATGTTACCTCCTCATTTCAAATAGATAGTGGTTCCCACAAAAAATTGTGAATAATCCGTACCGATATGTTGGAATGAATGCTTTTTGGCAGGATTATTCATCAATATCTTGCGTAGGTTAATAAAGGTTTGTTCGTTTTTTAAGCCACCTCCTTTCTTTGTTAGCACCTTTTACAAAAAAAGATGATTGAAATATAGTATATCTTAAACATTTTAAAAAATTTTAAAATGAAAACCCTACCGACAAACGATGAATGGCGGGTAAAACTCCTTCATCACTGTATGAATAATCGATCATTGCACTTAAATTATTGCTCATGCTATATCTAACACCCGTACCTAAAGCAATTCCACCCTCATCGGCTCTGAACTTATATCCGGCTCTCAGAAAGAACATCTGTTTAAACCCGTATTCAATCCCCCAATTGTATTGTTCCAGATTATTGTTGGGATGAACCATATCGGCAGCAGTAATGATTTTATGTATACCTTTTTGCCAAATATCCATAGAAAGCCCCACCCGAAAGTTAATAGGCAGAGAGTAATGTTCAAAATTTTTCTGTTGTCCTTTGGCAAGTTCAGGGTCACTGTAATCGAAGTAAGTTCCGCTAAACTGGATATCCTGTCCGAAATGCAAAATAGACATACCGAGCATAAGGCCGTGGAATCCAGTGCGATAGAGGGTTCCCAGATCAAGGGCCCAACTGGTATATCCGTAATCCATATATCCTTCATGCACCATTTTTACAGTGCCTCCCACGGACAACCGATCTGTCAGGAAGCGGGAGTAGCTGATTCCAAACGAATAATTACTAATTGCAAAAGTTTGTCCGGATTCTCCTTCCGGGTCATCTACCGTGGTAACGACCATATTCCCGGTGTTAATGAAAACGCTGCTTACGGCAACAGTTCCCACATTACCCAGGTTCCAGGCCAAGGAGACACCGCCTACGGAAATATCGGCGGGCCATTTGTTGTAAGCTAAGAAGAAATTTCGATTCTTAACGTTTACTAAACCGGCCGGATTCCAAAAGGCAGCACCGGCGTCATCAGATAAGGTGGTATATGCTTCGCCCATAGCAGTTCCGCGGGCACCCATACCAATCTCGAGAAATTGAGCCACCGCTGTCCCTACCGGAGCAAATTCCTGGGCCTGACTTTTCAAATTAAAAATGAAAACGACGGCCAGAAGAGAAAGAAATATTTTTTGTAACATATATATAGCCCTCTGGTTATGGTTATCGAATGATGACAAATTTACCGACTTTCTTCCCTGCAGTCGGAGAATCCACTACATAAATATAAACCCCTGGCGCAGCATCCTGATTATTGCGTGTGATTAAATTCCATTCGGCCACACTTTTATTCACCGGAGCCTGAAAATCGGAAGAAACCCGGGCTATGTCACCGGATTTCACTTCTGCGACAAAATCCAAATCCAAAGTAAAGATTTTAACGGTTGCATCCGGAGGCAGATGGGTAAATTGCAGACGATGCTCCCAGGGATCGGAATCACCGGGTCTGGGATTATTCCATCGTGCACTACCTATATATGGATTTGGGACTACTTTTACATCATTCAAATTGGCAGCCGGTGGATTGGCCGGGATAATGGTTTGGATATTGCTAAGGATATTGCTTTCGGAGTAACCGAAAATCGGATCATCGGAAAGAGATTGTACGGAATAGTAATAATCAATCCCTTTGGTAATATCTTTATCTACGATTTCATACCAGGATGTATCGTCCGATGCAACGGGAGGCGGCCAGGTAGTACTGTCCGTTTCAAAGACTCCCATCAGTTTCCAATCGAATTCATTGCTCGAAGTACGTCCTGCGCTTTTCCAAACTTTGTAACCCAGAAAAGAGGAAGAAGCTTCAGGCGTTTTATCCCAGCGGATGCGCAAACCTTTCGTAATGCCATGCTCTGCAAAATCTTCAATATCCAGTTGTGGAGCGGGAGCCGCTGTTGAAGTCAGTTGATAGTCATTGTCGACCATCATCTGGGCTACTTTCATTATTTTAGTCAACTCCATAAGGCTGTATACTCCGGCGCGGGCTGTATCGGCACCGACTCCCAGGGCCAGGGTGACCACTACCGAGTCTCCGGCTTTCAAGGTATCGAGCGGGCCCAGGGTTAGCACGGCCCGGTAGTCATTTGGAAAAGGTGCGCCGGTAGAAGGATTAATAACCACTCCGGATGGCCCCTGAGATTCAAACTCTTTGACTTTCATAAAACGCTCGTATGCTTCTTTGTCTGTCTTCGGGTCATTATAGATATGATTCGTGTGAAAAGCGTGCGGTTTCAAAGAAGAGGGTTGGGTCTTTAAAATACGGATGCCGAGAAAACCGGGTGAAATAAAACCGCCGTTAATGCTGGGATTAAAAGAATCGTCAAGAACGGTGGTATCGTTAAGGGTATCCACATAGGCCGGGTAACTTGGATTATCGCCGTCCCACATAAAGAAAAGAGCACTATCCGGGGCACCTAAATGTTCTTCAATTTCACTTTCGGTGGAGCCGGTTACCTCTTTCCAGGCCGGATAAAGATCCAGTAATCCCCAGGAAGAATTAACGCCGGCCAGATCATCCTGATTGGAGAATTTATATTCTGCAGGCCAATCAGGTGGCTTGGATACGTCGCCGTCGAGACGGTATGTAAAATAAAATTCCGGAAGATCCCGGGGTGTGTCCGGATAGCCATCCCCATCGGTATCGATACCGACATTTTTAATGGTATATTCGTAAATTATAAAATCATCCCTGAAGCTTTCGCTCCAGCTATAAGTTCGTTCGGTAACCTGCAAACCCAACGGTACATGACCACCGGCCAGGGGTGCCATAACATCGTAATATTTGGTCCAGGTTTCTTCCCCGGCCCGGTCGCCGTTAAATAAAATATGTACGGAATCGATCGGGGCATATTCCTGATCTTCCGGCTCGGTTACACGCATTTCTCCGTCAACCCTTCCGGCCAGCCATAAAGAACCCCGGTACAGATAGGAATTCCCGGAACCTCCCGGCCAGTCACAGGAGGGGGTACGCCCCTGATAGGCATCGTCGCCGGTCTTCCCAAAATTAGTTACTCTGGACCAGAGCGTACCAATTTTATGGAATTTCCAATTATCGGGTACAATCGGTCCTTGATCCATAATGCCGGTGGTTTTATTGTTGATATGTGGCTTTTTATACAGATCAGCTCCATACAAACCGGTCATACTTACAAGGACAAATGTTAAAAACAGATAAAAGAATTTCTTTACTCTCATTAAAAGATCTCCTGAAAGGCTAATTTAAAAATTTAAACCCAGGCCGAAGCGAATCTGTCTCCCTGCGCTATAAGCCTGAGGGTTTCTATAATAATTCTGAGCTACATCCCGGCGGACAACGGAAGGATCGCCTTTGATGCTGGGATCGTTGGGATCGCCGCTATCATAATACAGACTGTTGCCGATGAAACGGATGTTTTTCTTGTCGAACAGATTAAAAATATCCATAAACAGGTTCAGTTTGTATCTGGAAAGAGTAAAGCTCCGCAAGAGCTTGATATCCGTAGTACTGGTCCATGGCATACGTTCATCGTTTATTTTCCTGGTTCCATAGGAACTATAGGGCAGGCCGCTTCCGTATTTGAACAGGATACTTGCCTTAAAGCCACCCAGAGGATGCACACCGGCTAATTGCGGGCCGAAGTCCTGTGGCGTACGCAATAAAATATTAGCGTTAACGGTATGGGTTTGATCAAAATTCAACAGATTCATTCGCTTTACGCTGGTGAAGGAACCCGAACCGCCGGTTGCATTGGAACTTCTCCCTTTGGCAATTGAAAACGTATAATTAATATTACCGCCGAAGAATTTACCGATCCGTTTCTCCAGTGTGAATTCCAGACCTTTGATGTTTCCATAATCGGCGTTGGTATAAACATTTAGTTCAAAATTTTGGATGGTACGGCCCACATATTTACGCCAGTTCAGCAAATTCGTAACGTCTTTATAGTAGCCGGTTACAGTGAAACGTATATCGGAAAAAAATTGTTGTTCAATACCTAATTCATAAGCTACTGTCTTTTCCGGAGCCAGGCTGGGATTACCGATAAAATTACCGACTTTGGTCAGTGATTGAATATAATGGTTCCGGAAAAGATAGTAACCGTCGGGCCTTTGAAAATAGTGTCCGTACGTGAAATGTAAAACGCTTCGCTCCGTAATCGGATGGGAAATACCGATTCTTGGACTGAGCTGATAAGTGGCTTTGGCTTTTTTAGGATTCAGGAAAACAGGCCGGCCATCGGGGCCGATTTGAGAATAGGGTGCACCGTAATCCCCGGGATAATAAACCGGTGATCCGAATCCATTGGGATCAAACATATCAAACCGCAGACCGACTAAAGCAATGATACCTTGAAACTCCAACTTATCTTGGACATAGGCACCCAGGTCAAAATAATTTTGTTTCCAGATATCTTTGCGGAAAGTACCGACCCCTAAAGTCCAGCTGATGTTTTGAACGTCGGATCTGTTTAAGTGGGCTTGTAGGCCACCCTTAATAAGGTGATTTCTGGTAACCTGAGAAACCATATCAAATTTTAGACTATGGGTCCAAGAACGTTCATCGAGATAGCCGGGATCATCTCCGCGTACCCACCAGTAATTTTGTTCCCGTTCGCGATAAATGGGATGAGGCCCGGGCTTGCTTAAATCCCATTGCAAATCTTCACTACGATTCCCATCATGGTCACGATCATCCACATCGACCGGAGCATAATGATAGTTGGATAAGAAAGTGCTTAACCGTATTTCGTAATAGGTGCGGCTACTTAAAGAATGCGTCCAATTCAGATAGGCTAAGTTGGTTTCTTTATGATTGTTCCATAAGTAATCTTCCATACCGGCCATATAAAAGGTTTTGGTTACATTAAAGGTATCACCCTGGGCAGTAACGGAATTAGGGGTATCATCGGTTTTGATTGTACCGTAAAGGCTCTTATCATCCACATATTTGTAGACCATTAAGGTATCTTTACTGGGGTCCAGCCCTTTGATATAGGTATCGGTTACATAACCTTTCCCCGGTCCGTAGCGGGAAGCGGGAAAATAAAAGTTATCCCAGTCGCTGCGGTTAAAGATTCCACCAATGGTTAATTTATGCTGCGGAGTAAAACGGTAAGAGAGTTTACCCTGATAGGCCTGGTCAAAAGAGTTCTCATTGAGATACAGGCCTTGTTTCCGGTCGGTTACTTCAGCGGATGCCGAGAAGCCGAGTTTTTTGAAAATGAGGGGCCCGCTGAGGTTTACTTCATAAATATTTTCTTGAGGCTGAAAACGATGGAAGGTGTAATTATTTTCCGTGAAGGACTCACTCGATCCGAATTTTGGTGTATTGGTAAAACGTAGCCGACCTCTGATTTTTGGTGTACCTTCTTTGAGAGCTAGATTCAATATGCCGGATTGTACATTACCGTATTCCGCACTGAATCCGCCGAGCGTCACTTCCATTTCTTCAATAGCATATTCCGGTACATCCCCGGTAAAACCGCCCATATTTCCTGCATAGGCTCCGGCAGGATCGCGAACAGCCACACCGTCAATCATTACCAGAACCTCGCCGGGACGTCCTCCCCGGAAATGAGAACCGACCACTCCCGCCTGGTTTTGGGCTATTTGCTGGAAACTGTTCACCGGTTGGATTTCAATTTGATCGGAATTAACAAAATGTCTGGTTGCTACGGCATCTTTGCGGATGATGGGACGCTTGGCAACAACGGTAATTTCATCTGAGGTTTCAAGAGTCGTCTCATGCATCATAATGTCGATTTTGGTGGTGATATCCACGGAAACCTGAACATCGGTAATTTGTACGGTTTGATATCCCACATACATCGCCTGTAATTTGTAGGAACCGGGCGGAATGTTTAAAATAACAAAATAGCCGTCGCCATCACTGGAAGCACCTAAATAGGTGCCCTCGATGACCACATTAACACCGGCTAAGGGTTCATGCGTTTTGGCATCAATAACCGTGCCGGCTATTTTACCGGTAACTCCGGCTATCAGCCAAGTACTGAAAACGAGAATGAAAATAATCGGTAAAAATTTTTTGGGCATACGGACCTCCCGCAAGTGGTATAATGGATAAAATTAAATCGACCGGTTGCATCATGTTTCAACATAGTAGTAGTCTTAGGGTAAATTTTAATTCAAGATAAAAAATATTTATTGTAAATACAAGTTTGTTCGGGAAGCGGACTTACTTATTTGATTTTATGTTGATTTTTTCATTTTTTTTCATTTTTTTGTTGAAATGTTTCATATAAGTTTTTATAATTCGTAATGTAATTGGCTCTTTAATTGAGTGAAGAGCCTCTTTTTAATTAAAGTTTGTTAACTTTGCGCACTAACTCGGGTTGTACTATACATTTTTTCTTCTAAATTTTTTTAAGGAGAGTATCAATGAGAATGGAAAAGCGCCTGCTTGTGTGGTTGATTTTTTTACCGCTTATCAACCTCTTTGCAGGTACAACCGGAAAAATTGCCGGGAGAATAACCGATGCTACTACCAAAGAACCGCTGGCCGGTGTAAATGTTTTTATCGAAGGCACTTATCTGGGGGCGGCCACGGACCCGGACGGTTATTATGTGATCCTTAATATTCCTCCGGGATCATATAAATTAACGGCAACCTTTGTCGGATATACTCCGCTGTCTGTAACGGATGTTCGCGTAAATATCGATCAGACCACCACGATTAATTTTAAGCTTAAAGAAGAAACGCTGCAAATGGGGCAGGAAATAACGGTCATTGCCAAACGGCCGATTGTAGAACGGGATGTAGCCGCCAGCCGGGCTAATTTAAATATAAAAGATGTGGAAAATCTTCCGGTGATTTCGGTGCCTAATGTGGTTGCCCTACAAGCAGGTGTGGAGGGAATGAGCATTCGTGGCGGCGGGTTGGATCAGGTGGCTTTTGTCGTGGACGGTTTAACTATGCGCGATGAACGAACCAATCAGCCTTATACCACGGTCAGCCTGACCTCGGTAGATGAGATTCAGATTCAGGCCGGTGGTTTTAGTGCCGAGTTTGGCAATATCCGGTCCGGTATTGTAAACGTGGTAACAAAAGAGGGTAGCAAAAACAAGTACAACTTTGCTTTTCTCGGAAGATACCGTGCCCCGGCTCCCAAACATTTTGGTATTTCTCCTAACAGTCCGAATGCGTATTGGATCCGCCCTTTTGTGGATGATGCTGTTTGCTGGGTTGGTACCAAAAACGGTGCGTGGGATAAACATATACAAGACCAGTATCCGGAGTTTAAAGGATGGAATCAGATTTCGCGGGAAACATTGCAGAATGATGATCCAAATGACGATTTAACCCCGCAGGCTGCCCAGCAGGTTTTTTTATGGCAGCATCGTCGTCAGCTCGATATTCAAAAACCGGATTATAGTATCGATGCCTCTTTTGGCGGTCCGGTACCTTTTATTTCTAAAGATCTGGGGAATCTACGATTTTTTACCTCTTATACACAAGATCAAAACGCTTATCTGATCCCCCTTTCCGAAGACGCGCACCGTAACTATAACTGGCAGCTTAAACTGACTTCGGACATGAAACTCCCGGGAATAAAAAACAGAGTTAAGGTGATGTTTTCTACTATGCTGGGCCGCACGACAGGGACGGATCGCAATAATAACGGCTATCCGGGAATGTTTAATTCCACCTGGCGTATTGCCAGTGCCTTAAGCAATGGCCCTAAATATATTGATGCCCGCATGTTCGGAACGGATTATTGGGGTCCCAGCCGGGTCGATTATACCAGCATCGGTATGAAATTTACGCATGCTTTTAGTGAAAAAGGATTTCATGAAGGAAGTATTCACTATTTCGAGTCGCGCTATAACACCAATCCGGCGGCTCGACGTGATACTTCAAGAATTTATAAATTCGGAAATAATTATTATGTAGATGAAGCACCTTTTGGATTTGAACCGGCTTCTGTCGCCGGCATCGACGGTATGCGTATGGGGGCCGGTATGAGCGACGCCAGAGACAGTAGTAAGGTGTCATATCTTAATTTGAAGTATGATTTTACCGATCAGTTCAATCGTTTTAATAACTTTAAAATGGGCGCTGAATTTAATTATTCATGGAGTAATGTGAACTATGCCCGTTTTGATGAATTCCTGCCGCGCTGGAATCGACAGGTTAAATGGAATCGAAATCCGGTCCGGGGAGCTATTTATGTCCAGGACAAATTGGAGTTTAAAGGCATGGTTGCTCAGGCCGGCTTACGACTGGATTATTCTCATGCCGGCGGTAAATGGTATGTGTATGACCCATACAACAAGGCCTTCAGCTCCGTGTATTCGAACGGTATAGATACCTTACTCCAAAAGAAACCTACCAAACATATTTTTACATTGAGTCCGCGACTGGCGATCTCTTTCCCGATTTCTGAAAATAGTAAGCTGTATTTTAATTACGGCCATTTTCGTCAGTTACCTATACCGGAAGATTTATATCTGCTCGGTAAATCCGGATTTAGCAATCAGGTTAATCGTATTGCCATGCCCAATAATCCTCTTCCCAAGACCATTGCCTATGAATTGGGATATGAACATAATCTGTTCGATCAGTACCTGTTGCGTGTGGCCGGTTATTATAAAGACATTTCGGAACAACCCAAATTAGTAAGATATGAAAATTTTGACGGTTCTGTTTCTTACCAACGAGCAGAGCCCAATTCTTACGAGGATATACGCGGCTTTGAAATCACACTTAGGAAAAACCGCGGTAGGTGGTTCCGGGGATTCGTAAATTATACGTATATGGTTTCTACTTATGGTTATTTTGGTTACGGCATCTATTATGAAAATCCTGCCCAGCAGCGGGATTATGAAAAAACCTCAACCTATTATTATCAGAATAAGCCCAAACCGCGACCCTATGCGCGCGCCAATCTGGATTTCTTCTCCCCCGAGGATTTTGGCCCTCATTTTTCAAGGTTTTATCCGTTGGGGAATTTACGGATTAACCTGCTGGCAAGTTGGAAAACCGGAAGATATGAAACCTGGGCCGGCGGAAGTTCCATCCCCGGACTTTTTGCCAATGTACAATGGCCGGATTACTGGAATGTCGACTTCCGTCTGAGTAAAAATTTTCAATTAGGCAAGAGTGCAAAAATCGAATTTTTTGTAGATCTGTATAATGCTTTTAATTTTAAACACATGACCAATTACGGTTTTATAGATTATAATGATCGTCGTTCGTATATGACTTCGTTACACTTGCCATCCAGTACAGAGGGTATTGATCAATTCGGCTACACAAATATTCCGGGTCACGATCGACCCGGCGATTATCGTAAGCCGGGTGTACCCTTTGTTCCGATCATTGCCAGGGATTCTTATCAGTCGGTGAGTAATCCCAATGATAATGATCTGTATTATTTTGCCAGTGCGGCAGAAGGCGTTCATGGCACGGGTTATTATCGTTATCATTCCCAAAGCGGTACCTGGACACCAGAGAGTAAAAGCACGGTTAATAAGATCCTGAAAGATAAATCTTATATCGATATGCCTAATCAAACGTATTTTACATTTTTGGATCCCCGTAATATTTTTTGGGGAATCAGAATTTCTTTTGATCTATAAAAAGGGGAAAAAGCTCTGATGAAAAAACTAAATTTTATTTTTATTCTGCTTATTTTATCACTTTTGTTTAGCTGTAAGGAACATAAAATTTTAAGTCCCGAACAGCGTATTACGCAAGTTGAAATTAATGTGCAGGGTCTCCATAATTTAGGCCCCGGATTCTGGTATGAGGCATGGCTTATCTATGATGAAGGCAAAAGTAGTGTTAAGAAAAGTGTTGGGATTTTTACCGTCGATGACAACGGAACCATGTCTAAATCCGCTTTCAATGTTAACCTGGGATACCTGCAACTGGCCAAGGGTTGTATCATTACCATAGAAAATGATGATGTACCGGGAATGCGTTTTAATACCCGGCAAATTACACAAGACAGTTCGGTTGTAGATACGATTTTTGCGCCCAGCGGTTATCAGATTTTAGCGGCAACGGTCAATGCCAACGACGGAACCCTCTCCGTAGGAGATGCCTTTTTGTTAAATACGGACTTTTCCGCCGCTGCAGGTACCTATATATTAGCGACACCCACAGATAGCAATAATACCGATCCTACCCGAGGTATTTGGTTCGTGAATAAAGATACCACAGGGGCGGTTATCCAGGGACTGAATTTACCCGATTTACCGGCCAACTGGAATTATGAAGGCTGGGTAAACTATAACGGTACGGTTTTTTCTACCGGTAAATTCACCAAGCCGGCAGCGGCCGACAAAAGTTCGAAATATGGGGATTCGACCGGGGAGGCTTTCCCCTTTCCCGGTGAAGATTTTATCATCCCCGATACGGTCACCACACAATTACCGGCTAATCTTTTGGGGCTCGAGGTTGGGGTGAATCTTATTCCTCCCTATCCACCTGGGGCTGAAGCACCCTATACGGTAACCTTGTTTTCAGCTACTGTCCCGGCCACAGCAAAGGCCAATGTTGTTTATGACTTAAACAATGTGGCTCAGCTTCCGGAAGGACAACTAAAATTCAATATTGAAATCTATGAATGAGGAACATTTAAATCATTAGCTCGAGGATAATAATGAAAAGAGACAAAACAGGAACAGAAGCTATTATTTTGTTGCTCGTCCTGATCATATTAAGTTGGCCGTTTAAAGGACAGGCCCAGTTCAGATATCAATGGATGGATGTAGGTTCATTGCATAACTGGTTCTCAGAAGTCGGCTGTGAAGTGGAGGAGGGGCGTTCTTCTTCGGCCAATCAGCAGGACGGTTTGCAATGGCCGGCCATTTTACCCTACCAGGATAGCCAGGCAGCCAAAGCTCTGTGGATTGGCGCCACCAATTTTACGGATGAGCGTGGAGATCTCTATCCTTATAAAGTAGTACATATCGGTCCCAGGGTTACCGGCGAAGGCGAATTTTATCCCGTTGAGTTTAAAATGGTCAGTCGCTTTGATGCCCCCCGTATATTTGTAGATGGCCTGCTGTCCGAAAACAAGCATGTGGATATCGACGAAATCGATCCCACCATTCCTGCTGATCGGATGATAGTGAATGTTTCCAATTCGCAGCTTGGGGTAACCATGACCCGCAAAATTATGCAGTTCAGCATACCCGGGAATGATAATTACATGATTTATGATTATACCTTTACCAATACGGGTAATATTGATGATGATGCGGATATCGAGTTGCCTAATCAAACACTGACCGGTTTTTACATCTTCTTTCAATATCGCTATGCATCCTGTTTCCAAACCCGCTATGTCATTGGCAATGGTACGGGTTGGGGAATGAATACCATGATTGATGCCCGCGGCGACGGCCCCAATAACCCGGTAACTTATGGCGACCCCCCGGATGAAAATTTTCGGGCCCAGTTCGCCTGGCACGGTTATTTTCCGGACAGGGTTGATAAACGCTATGATAATATCGGCGGCCCGATCTGGAGTGTACACAAACCTTATACAACCGAATATGACACGGTCGGGAGGCTGGGAGCTCCGCAATTTGTGGGTATATTAACCATCTATGCGGATAAAAGTCCTACGGAAAAAGTGGACGATCCGTCCGAACCATCCACTACCGGATGGTACGGTTCCGATTTGCCGGAAACCTCAAATAACGATCCGTATAATGTTAAAAAGATGCAAAATGAATACGCTTGGATGGCCTATGGTCATATGACTCCGCGTCATGCCTGGGCAGTGGAACCGAGCGGTGATTTTGCCGCCCAAAAAACAGGGCCGAATCTGGACCTTAGCCCTCCCATGGCCGGAAAACCGGGTGGATTCTCCATTGGTAATGGGTACGGTCCCTATACTCTTGGACCGGGAGAATCGATTCATTTGATACTGGCCGAGGGAGCCAACGGTCTAAGTACGGAAAAATGTATTGAATACGGTGAACAATACAAAAAGGGACTGATCGACGCGTATACCAAAAACAAATACGTGTTGACGGGAAAAGATTCGCTGTTTAAGACCTTCCGCAATGCCATCGCTAATTACAATGCCGATTATGATATACCGCGTCCGCCAAAACCGGTAAAAATATTTGAAGTAAGCGGCGGAGGTGACAGAATCAGCTTAAAATGGGAAGTGTATGACGAATCCGATGATATTGCCGGTTTTAAAATATACCGCAGTGCCGGTGAATATAATAACCCTTTTAAACCTCCGCAATTAATTTATGAAGCCGGCCCGACGGCCAGAAGCTATGATGATCTTTCGCCGGTACGCGGTGTGGGCTATTATTATTATATTGTTACCGTTGGCAGCAATGGGCTGCAAAGCAGCCGCTATTATACTCAAACCTATGATGCCGCTTTTCTCAAACGTCCTCAGGGCTCTGCGCTGGATAAGATTCGGATCGTGCCCAATCCTTACATCATCTCTTCGTCCACCAATCGATTAAGGTTCTCCGGAGAACCGGATAAGCTGGCCTTTCTGAATATTCCCGGTCAATGTCGTATCCGCATATACACAGAAAGCGGCGAATTGATTAAGACGATTGAGCATACCGACGGCAGCGGGGATGATTACTGGAAGGCGACCACCTCGTCGAATCAGGTAGTTGTCAGCGGGGTTTATATAGCACATTTTGAAGTAACCCAAGATATTATAGATCAATCGAACGGAAAGAAATTATTCAATAAGGGCGATACAAAAATCCTGAAGTTTGTAATCATTCGTTAAAATTTAAGAATCATATAAAGATGGAAAAGACCATGAGAAAAAACATCATAATATTAGGATTTTTATTTTTTATGGTTGGACTGACGGTCCAGCCGGGGCTGGCCGGGAACAGGAAATTAGCCCAAACCGGAATGAAATTCCTCGTAGTTGCTCCGGATGCGCGTTCCAGTGCTTTAAGCAGTGCCCTGACAGCTATGGAGGGGACATCGGCTTCGCTCTTTTATAATCCTGCGGGTATGGCCCGCATGGCGCCGACCTTCCAGGCTTCCTTGGGCAGGGTAAAATGGATCGCTGATATTAATTATCTCTATGGCTCTATGGCCTACAAACCGGCCGGAGGAATGTACGGAGTATTCGGGATTAGTTTTTTATCCATAGATTATGGAGATTTTTTAGGTACTATTCGTGCCGATAATTCTCAGGGCTTTATTGATACGGGTATTTTTCAACCTACCGCCTATACATTCGGTCTTGGATATGCCAAGGCCCTAACGGATAAGTTTTCTGTAGGCGGGCAGGTAAAATATGTTAAACAAAATCTAACCGGCGGTATCATTAGTTTTGACGCCGGTGAGACTCCGGAAGCGAAAGAGTTTGACCTTGGCGTATTGGCGTATGATTTCGGTGTCTTATATAAGACGGGCTATAAAAGTCTGAGTCTGGGTATGAATGTTCGTAATTTTTCACAAGAAATAAAATATATTCGCGAGTCCTTCCAGTTACCGCTTACCTTTCGAATGGGTATGGCCATGAACATGATGGATTTTTTCCCCGGCGAATCATCCGATCATTCTCTGTTTCTGTCTTTTGATTATGTCCATCCCCGTGATTATAATGAACAGCTTGAATTTGGTCTGGAATATGAATTTATGAGAACGGTTGCCTTACGCCTTGGATATACGACGCCTACCGATGAAGAGGGAATTAATATCGGTGCCGGATTGAATAAAGAACTGATGGGTCTCAATTTTGGTATAGACTATGCGTATACACCCTTTGGTGTGTTTGATAGTGTGCATAGAATTTCAGTTCAGTTTTCGTTTTAAAAAAAATTAAAAATATTTTTTATTGGAATTTAAAATGAGAAAAAAACTTCTCAGTGTCCGTTACATTTTTATGGTTGCTTTTTTAGTGATAAGCGAAGTTTCGGCCGGGACAACCGGTAAAATCGCGGGACGTATAACCGATGCGCAAACCGGTGAAGCATTGCCCGGTGTGAATGTAGTGATAGAAGGTATGATGTTAGGGGCGGCTACGGACGGAGACGGTTATTATACGATTCTAAATGTCCCGCCCGGCACCTATCAATTGAAAGCAACCTATATCGGTTATACCGCCGTGGTAGCCAAAAATACGGTTGTTAATATTGATCTGACAACGAAGGTCAACTTTACTATGAAACCGGAAGTAATGGGGCTTGAAACAATCTTGGTAGAGGCAAAGCGCCCGGTCGTTGTAAAAGATATTTCCAATAGCACTACAAATATTAGCGCAGAAATGGCGGATGCCCTTCCTGTTACGAATATTAATCAGGTTCTCGCTCTTCAGGCGGGTATCGAATCCGGACGTGACGGCCCCATCATTCGCGGCGGCAGCGCTCGTCAGACCCTCTATTTAATTAACGGGTTTTCTGCCAATGATGAAAGGTCCAATATACCCTATACTTCCAAAAATATAACCAACCTGAAGGAAATACAGGTGCAAACCGGCGGTTTTAATGCTGAATATGGTGATTTACGATCCGGGCTGGTGAACCTGATTACCAAAGACGGCAATGTAAAGCATTATACGATTAGTTTTAACGGGCAGATACGAGACATCAAGTATCTGGGCAGCGCAAGGAAAAATTTTGGCCCGTCTATTTATGATAAATATTCTTATTTCAACAGGCCTTATCTGGATCCGGATGTGATGTGGACCGGAACGGCAAACGGTGCCTGGGACGATTATATGCAAAGACAGTATCCAAAATTCGAAGGGTGGAATGCGGTCTCGGAAGCAACCATGCAGGATGATAATCCTAATAATGATCTGACTCCCGAAGGAGCCAAACGGTTATATGAATGGCAACACCGCCGACAGGGTGATATCACCGAACCGGATTATGTGATTGATGCCAGCCTGGGCGGTCCTGATCCTATTTCTGCCTTTATACCATCGTTGAAAAAATACAAATCACGTTTTTATCTTACGTATTATAAAAATAAAGACATGTTCATTTTTCCTTTGTCCAGAAAAAGCTATACGGAAAATCAAACCCAACTGAAATATTCGATTAACCCGTCATCCTCTACCAAAATAGTGGCAAATGGTCTGTATGGAGAAGTGTATTCCGTAAGTCCGTACAGTTGGACAACTACACCAACCGGTCGGTTACTGGTCTCCCAGTCGGAAATTGCAAATTTACTGAATAGCAGTAGCGGAAGCAGTGTACTTTATATGCCCGGTTATTACAGTCCCGGAACCATATTTCGAAGTATGTTAGGGGTCAAACTTACGCATACACTCTCGCCGAATACTTTTCTCGAAGCCGGCCTGCAATATAAGAAAAGTAAATACCATACTTTCCAAATGGCTACCCGAGATACGACGCGTAAATACCAGCCTGTTCCCGGTTATTTCGTGGACGAAGCCCCATTTGGTTATTGGGGCCATGGAGTTGCCGGCGTGAATGGAATGAGTATGGGCGGATGGATGAATCTGGGACGCGATAAGAGTAAGAATTCTACCGTAACCTTTAATCTGGATGTAAGCAGTCAGATCACGACCAGGAACCAAATTAAAACAGGTGTCCGTATTATCTATAATAATTATGATATAAACTCTTCTACCTATAGTCCTTCCATGAGTACATGGACAAGGAGCATGATTTATAATGTGCATCCTTACCGGGTAGGACTGTATGCCCAGGATAAAATTGAATTCGAAGGGTTTATAGCAAATGTTGGAGCACGTATTGATTATTCCAATGCCAATGCCCGTAAATCTAAATTGAGTGATTATGATAAATATCTGAGTGCGGGATACGGAGATTTAATCGAAAAAGAGGTCCCCGGCGAAAAGTCGAAGGCACAATTAGTGGTCAGTCCCCGCTTAGGTGTTTCACATCCGATTACGGAAAATTCCAAATTGTATTTTAATTACGGGCATTTTTATACGGAGCCGGTCTCTTCTTACCGCTTTAGATTGCAAAGAGAATCCAATGGGATGGTGACCTATATCGGCAATCCCGATATGAAGCTTGAAAAAACAGTTGCCTACGAATTAGGCTTCGAACAAAATTTATTCAATACTTTTCTTTTTAAGGTTGCCGCCTACTATAAAGATGTTAACGATCAGCCCGGTTGGGTTCATTACCAAAACATCAAAGGTTCCGTTAGTTATTACAGAATGGAAAACAGAAATTACGAAGATATCAGGGGGTTGGAAATAACCCTCCGTAAACGCAGCGGCAGATGGGTTTCCGGTTTTATTAACTATACATATGATGTACATACTTCCGGTTATTTCGGACTGGGCCAATATTACGAGGATCCCACACAGCAGCGCGAATATTTGCGCTTAAATCCCTATCAATCCAAACCGCGACCGCAACCGTATGCCCGGATGAATCTTAATTTCAGAACTCCTGTAGATTTTGGCCCTCAGTGGAACGGCCTCGGCGTAATAAATAATTGGAACTTAAGTATCCTGGCATATTGGCGCTCCGGAAGCTATTATACCTATAATCCGTATAATAAACCCGGCGTTTTATACAATACTCAATGGCGTGATTATCATAATGTTGATTTTAGGTTGAGTAAGACCTTTCAACTTAAAAGCTTTGGTTTGAACTATGATGTTCAGTTTTTTCTGGATGTAACCAATGCTTTTAATGTAAAATATATGAGTTGGGCCGGTTTCTCGGACCGTTACGATCGTGAGGATTACCTTCGTTCACTAAATTTTTCATGGGAAGAGGGTGTGGAACATGGGAATGATAAAATCGGCGACTATCGTCCTGTTGGCGTTGCCTATGACCCTTTAGAGCCGAATCCGGATAATGATCCCGGGATTGCGGCCAGAAATAAAAAAAGGAAAGAAAGCAAATCTTATATCGATATGCCGAATATTAAGGCCTTCACCTTTCTTAATCCCCGCAATGTGATGGTCGGCTTAAAGATAAATTTGGCTTTACCGGGATTTGATTAACGAGGATAATGGATGAAAAATATTGCTTCGATTTTCGTATTATTCATGATTTGTATATTATTGCCCGTTAAGTCGGTATTTCCACAAGTACAGGCAACGGATAAGCGTTATATACGAATCGGTTCTCTACAGAGCCATTTTTCTGCTTATGGTTCGGAGCGAGCCTGGAACAACAGTTATTACGAAGGGTTGCGTTGGCCTGCGGAATATCCCCGCCAGGATAACGCGGTGATCAAAAGATACTGGCTGGGTGTACAGGATTTTACCGATGAAACCCATCATCATTGGGATCATTATGCGATTCATGTAACTGCCGGTTTTGTGGGGGAGTCTCTCTTTCCCGTTGAGCTAAAAGAAACAGCCAAGTATGATCCACCCAATGTTTTTGTGGACGGTTATAATCTTACTTCTTCTTATTCGGATGATATTGATGAAATTGTTCCGGACCAAATACCCGATCGTATTGTTACCAATGTGGTAAATACGTCCATGGGCCTCACTCTTAAGCGAACCGTTTATGCCTTTAGCCAGCAATATCATGATAATTATTTTATCAAAATATTTACCTATACAAATACCGGCAATACGGATTATGACGATGATATTGAGCTGAACGGAGAGCTTAAAGGCCTGAGAATCAGCTGGGGAACCCGCTACAGCGTCTGCTGGGACGGCGCTTTTGTAATCGGCGGAGCTCAGACTTATGGTAAATATAGTTGGGTTACTAAACGTGGTGAAGAGTATGCTCAACATGCCAATGAAAGCATTACTCTGGATAATCCCATTGTAGACTGGCTGCGTTGCGGATTTGAATGGGCCGGCCAGGGCGAGGGGAATACCTTTGATAATATCGGCGCACCGGACTATACGAGAACGGGTAAATTACGAGCGCCTCAGCATGCGGGAGTGGCCATCTTACATGTGGATAAAAGCCCGACGGATAGTACGGATGATCCGAATCAACCCGTTGTTATCGGATGGCACGCCGGGGATACGTATCCTTCTTTCAGTGATATGTCTTATGGTCAAGAGCAAAATATGGCCTTGCTGTATAATACCATTTTGAGTGGTGTGCCGTACAAAGGCCTGGGTGGTAATGAACGATTTGATGAAAAATATATGGCGGACTATAAGATCGCTTATAAGGTGCATAACGATGGCGGTGGGACCAATCTCTGGGTTGCCTATGGCCCCTTCGATTTGAAACATGGAGAAAGTATTACCATTGTGGAAGCAGAAGGGGTTAGCGGTTTAAGTAAAACCATGTGCAGTAAAATTGGTAAACGCTGGGAAGCCGCTTACAAAAATTCGTCGGATAAAGGCCCCTTTATATTACCGGATGGATCCAAAACCAGTGATAAAGATACCTATAAAGATCAATGGGTTTACACTGGAAAAGATTCTATTCTGCTTACCTTCAGCAGGGCTAAAAGAAATTATGATCTCGGTTTTCATATTCCGCAGCCTCCGAAGCCCCCTTCCTTATTCGAGGTTATTTCCGGCGGTGATAGAATCAGCCTTAAATGGAATGCCAGCGAATCGGAAACCGATGGTGATTTCGGGGGGTACCGTATATTCCGAGCCGTAGGAAAACCTGATACGGTTTCCCAGGAAATATTTGCCTGTGGGTTTGGTACGAATCATCCGGGAATTGTTCATAGTTATGATGATGAAAAAGCGGTTCGTGGTTTCTCCTATTATTATTATATTGTGGCCTTCAATGACGGATCCAACAATAATACTCAGGCTAATCCCCATGGTCCGCTGATGAGCAGCAGTTATTATACCCGCACAACGGAACCCGCCTATCTTCGACGTGCGCCGGGGCAAGACCTGAAAACTATCCGTATTGTACCAAACCCCTTTTATATCAAAGCCAGGGAAGTACAGTTTCCAAAAGAGTTTGACAAGATTATGTTTTATAATATTCCCGCACAATGTGATATTAAAATATTTACGGAGCGGGGTGATTTGATAAAAACAATCCATCATACCGATGGTAGCGGCGACGAAGCATGGAATTCGGTTACCAGCTACCGACAGGTGATTGTCAGCGGTTTATATATTGCCCACATAGAAGTAACCAAGAACATCCTCGATTCTAAAACGGGGGAAATTGTTTTTAAAAAAGGGCAGTCAATTAATAAAAAGTTTATCATAATCCGATAAAAGGTAAATTGATGTTAAACAGAGTCAGAATTTTTTTCATCATCGTTTCGGTACTGGTTGGTAGTCTTTTCGGGCAACAAAAATTGGCCCAAACCGGGTTTCAGTTTTTAAGTGTTAATCCGGACGCCAGGGCCAGCGCATTGGCCGGTGCCATGACAACGGTGGCTAATTTCTCCGGGGCTTTATGGGCAAATCCGGCTATGCTTAGCGAATCGGGAAAAAGCATTGAAGTCTCTCTTTATATGAATCGATGGATCGCCGGGATTGTTCATAACGGGTTAAGCGCGTCCTTCAGGCCCTCGCAGGGAGAATACGGTGTTTTGGGAATAAGTCTTCAGTATGTTGATTATGGGGACGTGGAGGGAACACAAGTCGCCTATAATAAACAAGGCTATATAGAGACGGGTATTATTAAACCCTTCGCCTTTCTGTTTAGCCTGGGATATGCGCGTGAGTTAACCAATAAGTTTTCTGTGGGGGGACAGGTAAAATGGGCGCAACAATATCTGGGCCCTGCCATAACCTCGTATGTGAAGGAAAGCAATCAATTCGAAATTAAAAATATGAAAGCATCCGGTTTAGCTTTTGATATTGGTACCCACTATAAAACCGGCTGGAAAAGTATTGTCTTCGGCATGTCGGTGAGAAATTTTTCCGAGGAAATAAAATATGCTGAAGAAGGTTTTCAGCTTCCCTTGACATTTAACATTGGGGTATCGGCAAATGTTATGGATTTTGTTCCTAAAAAATACAAGACGGATTATTTACTCGTTACCATGGATGCGGTTCATCCGCGTTCTCACCCGGAGTACATTAAAATAGGTTTGGAATATCGTTTATTAAGTTTGCTGGATTTAAGAATGGGATATATGTCTAACACCGATGAGAAAAATTTTACCTTTGGTTTTGGTGTGCACAAATTCGGTCTGCACTTCGATTATGCCTATATCCCGTTTGGAGTGTTCAACAATGTTCAACGCTTTGCTTTGCGATTTGCTATGTAAATGAAGTTCACTAATAAGTTCGATTTAAGGGGAATCAAAGATGAAAAAATATCTTTTTTCTGTAAGCTTTTTACTGTTGGCTACAATCTTTGTAGTTAATTCCTGCAAAGTAAAACCGGAACCGAGTCTGTTTGATCCGAATTATGTTTCCGGCCCACAACCGGTAATCACGGATATCAGCCCGGATAGCGCTTTTGCGGGAATCGGTATTCTGACCATTACCGGAAAAAATTTCATTGCGGATCCGTCCCAGAACTGGGTCTATTTTGATAAAAAACAGGGAACGATTACCGAGGCGACTACAACCGAATTGACCGTAGTGGCTCCGCCGGTTGTTTCCGATTCGGTGAAGATTAAGATTGCCGTTCAGGGTTCCGATAAATTTAGTGATCCTGTGGTCTATAAATTGATGGCTGCCGTGGAAAGTATGTATGGGTTTAAACCATCCGAGGTACCACAAAAGCTGGCTGCTGACAATACCGGAAATATTTATTTCACGATGTTCGACAATGGTAATCTGGCCGATTCGGTTTATGTATTAAATTATAAGACCGGTATTAGAAAAGGATTCGGCCCGGCACTAAAACAATATGACGCCATGAGGGTCGGACCCTCCAACCAGCTATATGCCCTTCATGGAACACGTAAAACGATCTACAGGTATCCTGAGGAAGGCGGTGAACCGGAAGTTATTATAGATCGGCATACTTTAAAGAGTAAAATATATGATTTTGATTTCGGTCCCAATCAAAATTTATGGGGTGCCGGTAAAGCGGATGTCATCGTGGAAATCAATTTAAATGATAAAAGCGTGACTAATTTCGACTTTCCCGGTCAGGTAACCGCTGTAAAAATATATAACGGTGATATTTATTTGGCGACAAAACGCAATGATACCCATAAAATTTATAGACGACATATCGTTTCGGCCGATAGTTTGGCTCCGGAAGAAGAATATTTTGATTTGTCACAGATTTTTGACATGACCACCATTCTGGAAGACCGGGTGGCGGGTATGAGCTTCAGTCAGGACGGCTATCTCTATATTTCCTGTCAGGATGATCCCTCGGCACCGAATAGTCCGGCTGTAATCGCCATTGCTCCGGGAGGTGCTTCCTTTGAAGATATGTATCCGGTTTTATTCTCACCCGAACGTAAAAACAATTCTCTGACATGGGGTATGGCGAACGGTACCAATCTTTTTATAAGTAGAACCGAAATAAGAGATGCGACCGGAAATATCACCTCTCCGGCGGTTATTTTAAGGGTCAACACTCTTAAAAAAGGGGCGACGCAATGAAGAAACGGGAATAGACCCAGGGTCTATTAATTTAAATAGATTGCGTGTCCGGTATAAAAAAAGTGTAAAATAGAATACCTCGTTTTAAAAAAGGAGGCGAAAGAAGGCAGGAATAGAATGTATTGCTTTCGGAAGATTAAGAAGAGGAAAGAACAGTCATCGGAAAAACGAAAAGAAAGGCAATATTTTCTTGAAACATTGAAATAATATGTTTATCTTCATAGCGATTTGACGTTTGTTAAGAAAATATACTAACCCAATCACAAAACATTTAAGGGAGGTTTTTATGACCAAAGTATTTACATTTATAATCGCGCTTCTGGTAATGGCGAGTTTTGCCTTTGCTCAGACAGAATCGTATCAGTTTGTTACCAATTTTCCTGCTGATACCAGCCTTCAGCCGCAAACATATGGCCAGGGCCTGGCCGTCGACGGTGCCGGCAACATCTGGTATACATCATATTATGCATCAGATTCCATGCTGGTTCCCGAACATCATGACACAACGGCAACAGGTGCCGATACGGTGATCGCCGCCGCCTATCACAAATGCCGTGCCATTTATGTTTTTAAGCCGGACGGCACGCCGCTTTCTTTTTCACCCATTAAGTCGGTCACGGTCGATGGCGTTACAGATACCCTATGGAACAGTAACCGCGGTCTGCGCAGGAACCCGGACGGTGACATCATGGCCGGTTCCTGGTGCGTTTATTACCTGATTAATCATGAAACAGGAGAAGGGATGGGCAAACTATTACCCTATCCAAGACCCGATACGGAAGACCCCTGGGATGGGGAATCCATTGTGGCCTGTGACTTTGACGCGGACGGTGATATGTTCGTTAATGCGGTTGTAGCTAGTAAAGGCCCGATCAAAGCATTTGATTCGGATCTGGATTTTATTGATGATGTGGTTCCTGTTGAACAGTTATCCGGTTACTCCAGAAATATTAACGTATCTCCGGACGGTAACGATATCTATTTCTGCAATTTTGGCGGTAGTTACGGATTGATTCGTTTTCATAGCGATAACGGAATTGACGGCGACTATCTGTCCAGAGTTGATTCCCTTTTTCCGGGCCTGGCCGTAGAAACCGGCAACTGGAATCCCAAGACCGGTTATCTGTGGGTCGGCAGCCGCAATGACGGCAAAGGCTATAGTGAAGGTTCCTGGTATGCGATTGATACGAAAAATGATACCATCGTAGATAGTTTGCACTGGGAAGGCGACATAGACGGTGGCATGCCGCGCGGTACGGACTTTAGTTTAAGCGGAGATACAGCC
>Ga0256841_1000184_pt1 | contig 69062 bp, 54 predicted proteins | sample 356308metaG_FD_185971 | JGI IMG/M metagenome (GOLD analysis project Ga0256841, IMG submission 185971) | Hydrothermal vent microbial communities from Mid Atlantic Ridge, Atlantic Ocean - 356-308 | ecosystem: Environmental > Aquatic > Marine > Hydrothermal vents | place: Atlantic Ocean: Mid... | reverse complement strand
TTCGTCGCCTTCCTCGAGCAGCTCCTCGGAGATGACGCTCTCCTGCTGGCTGATGAGCCGCTTGCCGGGAGCGAAGAGCTCGAACTTGGCCCGCATCCCGATGAGCGGCTGGAGGACTTTGTTGACGCGCACCACGCCGTCGATCAAGATGAGGCCGTTCTCGCGCCGGGCGACGAAATCCAGCAGCGTCACGTCCGGCTCCTTCTTCGACTTGCCCTTCTTGTCCGCGGCGGGCAACAATGTTGCCATCAGCAATAGACAAAGGAGGACTTTCCTCATCTTGCGATTTAGTTTAGCGAAACGGAAAGCGAGGTATCCATGATCACCCGGCGGAGTTGGATGCTGGCCTCGGCGGGCGTGGCGGCCGCAGCGGCGGCCGCCCAAGGAGGCGGAAAGAACGTAGTGATCGCCAGCGGCAACGGGAGCCGCGCCTGCACCAAGGCCATGGAGCTGCTCCAAGCGGGCCGCGACACCCTGGAGGCGGTGATCGCCGGGGTGAACATCATCGAGGAGGATCCGAACGACTCCTCGGTGGGCTACGGCGGCCTGCCGAACGAGGAAGGCGTGGTGGAGCTGGACGCCTGCGTGATGCACGGGCCCACCCGCCGGGCGGGCGCCGTGGGCGCGCTGCGGGGCATCAAGACGCCTTCCCGCGTGGCCCGGCTGGTGATGGAGCGCACCGACCACATCATGCTGGTGGGCGAGGGCGCGTTGCGCTTTGCCAAGGCCCACGGGTTCCAGGAAGAGAACCTGCTCACCGACCGGGCGCGCAAAGCATGGCTGGCCTGGAAAGAGTCGCTGCGGGACAAGAACCGGCACAACAACTGGGGGCCTGGCCTGGATGCGCCGCCGGAGGAGCGCCAGGCGTTCCTGGAGCGGTTCTTCCCCGGAGCCGACGAGGCGACGCTGGCCTGGGCCTGGGAGGTGATCGCCGACCCACCGACGGGGACCATCAACTGCCTGGCGCTGAACGCCCGGGGCGAGATGTCCGGGGTGACGACCACCAGCGGTCTGGCGTGGAAGATTCCCGGACGGGTGGGGGATTCGCCGATCATCGGGGCCGGCCTGTACGTGGACCAGGACGTGGGGGCGGCCGGCTCGACGGGCCGCGGCGAGGAGAACATCCGGGTGGTGGGGGCGCACACCGTGGTCGAGAACATGCGCCACGGCATGAGCGCCAGGGAGGCGGTGCTCGACTGCCTGAAGCGGATCTCGCGCAACTACGGCGACGACCTGGATCGCCTGGCCCTGTTCGACATCAACTTCTACGCCCTGCGCAAGGACGGCGACTTCGCCGCCGGGTCGCTGTGGAACGTATCGCGGCCCTACCGGGGCGGCAAGCCGAGACCCCGGCGGTTTACCTACAACGACGGCACGGGTACCCGGACAGCCGACTGCGTCTTCCTCTACCGGCGCAAGATCTGAGCCGTTGGAGATAGAGAACCTGCCATGCCCGGCCCGTCTCTCCGCCCGACGAGTTACTGTTCGACGAGCTGCTGAATCCGTTCCAGTTCGCGTCCGGCTTCAGCCCAGCGGCCCTCGGCGGACAACTGGCGATAACGGAGCAGGTGCTGTCGGATAGCCTCCAGGCGGGCGTCGGGCCGGCGTCCCTGCTGTGGAGCGGCCGCCTCGGCGGCGGCTGCCTGTTCCCGCGCCTGCTGGCCCCGCGGCGTGTATCCCCCGTGGCGGCTGAGAGCGGCCAATGCCTCTTCGTAAGTGTCTTCGTAGATCAACCGGTTGCCCATCGCCAGGACGACTTTCTTGAGCTGGGGCATCCGCGCCTCGGAAGCCTGAATATAGATCGGCTCCACGTAGAGCAGCGTGTTCTCCACCGGCAGCACGAGCATCTGGCCACGCAAGACCTGCGAGCCTTGCTGGTTCCACAAACTCAGATCCTTGGAGATGACCTGGTCCTGGTTGATGCGCGCTTCGATCTGCATGGTTCCGAAGAACAGCTCCTGTTTGGAAAGCTGCAGGAAGAGCAGCTCTCCCAGCTTCTTGCCGTCACAGCGAGCGACCATCAGCCCGATCAGGTTGTCCTTGTTCCGTGGCGTGAAAGGCAGGATGAGCAAGAACTCGGCTTCCTCTTCCCCCGGAACGGAAGCGACCACGTAGGTCGGGGCCACCGGCTGGGGCGTAGACTGCTGGCCTTGGAGGTTCCGGGCCACGTCCCAGACGTCCTCCTTGTTGTAAAAGGCCTGGGGATCGCGCATGTGGAAGACCCGGTAGATCTCGGCCTGGACCAGGAACATCATCATCGGGTACCGGGCGTGGCGCCGCAGGTCCGGCGGCATCTCGGAGGCCGGCAGTAACAGGTTCGGGAACAGCTTCTGGTAAGCCTTGATGAGGGGGTCGGTCTCGTCGAAGACGTAAAGCCGCGTCTCGCCGGAATAAGCGTCGATCGTCGCTTTCACCGAGTTCCGGATGTAGTTCACCGTCCCGATACCCTGCAGGCTGAGGGTCTGCGAATAGGGATGGGCGCGGGAGGTGGTGTAGCCGTCCACGGTCCAGACCAGCCGTCCCGCATCGGTGAGCACCAAGTAGGGATCCATGTCCCAGGTGACGAAGCCGGCCAGAGTTTCCAGCCGCCGCCGCACGTTCCGCCGGATCATCATGCGGCTGTCCTCGGTGAAATAAGAAGTCAGGATGATGTTGATGTCGCCGTAAGCAATGGCGGCGGCCAGGCGCATGGGAAATGAAGAGATGGGGATGCCGCCTTTACCTTCGTAACGCGAGTAGACGTTGCGTTCTCCTGAAGGATAGTTGAACTCCTCCTGGGCGGTGGCCACGAATACCGGTTCGTGGGTCACTTCGCCGTAGTAGATCTCCGGCCGCGTCAGTTTCAGAGAGTCGGTCTTGACGGTAGGCGGGGCGTCCTGGACGAAGAGCACCGGCAGTCCCTCGGCAGTGATGCGATTGGCCTCAGCCATCACCACGCCGTAGCCGTGCGTGTATACGATGTGAGAATTGACCCAGCTCGCCTGGGCGTCCGGCAGCTGGCGGATGTCCAGCTCTCGGGGCGAGAGCATCACCTGGCGCAGCTTGCCGTCGATGACATAGCGGTCCACATCGGAGTCGTTGAAGACATAGTAGGTCCGGAGGGCCTGGATCTGGGTGATCGTGTCGTGGAAGGCCCGCCAGTCCCAGAGGCGGACATTGTCGAACAGGGCCTCGTGGCGTGCGGGATCGATGCGGGTCTCCGGTTGCGCCTGGAAGTCGATCTCCTGGGTGCGGCGATTCAGCCCATAGGCCGAGCGTGTCGCTTCGATGTGCCGTTCGATGTAGGGTTGCTGAAGGGCCATCTCGTTCGGGCGCACGTAGGCGGCTTCCACGATCCTCGGAACCACCGCGTGGAGGGCGATCACGACGATCAGCGACGCCGCCCAGAGCCACCGGCCCAGCCAGATGAAGACGGCCGACACGACGCAGGAGGCGATCACCAGCCACTGCAACGGCAGGGTGACGTTCTCGTTCACGTAGTCCACGCCGACCATGAAACCGTGCTGGGCGAAGAGCAGCTCGTAGCGGCCCAGGAAATAGCGGGCCGCCAATGCCAGCAGGAAGACGACGCCGACGCCGCGGAGGAATTTCGACTCCAGGCCGCCTTCGAGGCGGAGAATCGCCGGATCCACTTCCTGCGACTGCTGCAGTTGCGGCAACTGGTCCCGGAGCTGCCAGCCGCGGGCGGTGATCCAGTAGACGATGGCGGCGACGATCGTCACCCCGATCAGGTAGCCCCGGAGCACGTCCAGCACCGGGAGGTCGAACAAGTAAAAGGTCAGCGGCTTGCCGAAAACGGCATCCTTCCAGGCGGTGGCTTGCGCCGGCAGCCCGCGCCCGCCGAAGAACCGGACGACGCTCCAGGTGTCCACGCTCGATGAAGAAACGAGGATGGCGACGAGGAACAACACCGGGATCACGATCTTGTAGTAAAGGCGGCTGCCTACCCGATTGATCCCCGCGAAGCGCAACGCCCGCCAGTGCGCCACGACCAGCACGGCAAACGCGAGCAGGGAGGCCGCGATTACCGGAGCGACCCGGTAGGCGAGCATGCTCACCCAGGTGGACAACTGGCCCAGCTCCTTCCACCATTGCAGCTCGATGAAGAACCAGGCGATTGTCCGGGCGCTGATGAGCAGCACGATGAGCAGCAGAAGCAAGCCCATCAGCCGGTGCTGGCGCCGGCTCTGCGGGGCAGTCAATTCAGGGAGGCTCACGGCACTATCTTAATCCGGATAGCCGCCGCCGCGGTATTTTTTCCGGCGATTGTGGACATGCCCTCCGGGTGGAAGGGATCGGTTCCAGTCCAGGTTTGTCGAAACTCGTGCGCCTGCGGTTATTGTTCGAGAATCTGTCCCCTCGGCGCCGACTATATGGATGGGATGGCACTAGCAGAAGCTACCACGCAATTTCCCGGCGAGGACGGGCAGGAGCGCCCGGTGCGTAACCAGACGCTTTGGGGATGGGACGAACCCTTCCTCAGAGCGCTGTGCGAGCTGCTGGAGATTCAGGCTCGGCGCGGTGCGGAAGCGGTTGTGATCTGTCCGGATGGGCCGGAAACGCTGCACTGACACGCCCGCTTCCGGGGGGCCGGCCGCCGTTCTGTTATCATCTCCGCGAAGGAGAAGGGCGTGGCCCGTTATTCGATCGCCACCATCCCCGGCGACGGCATCGGCAAAGAAGTGACGCCGGCGGCTTGCCGGGTCCTCGAAGCCGCCGGGAAGACTCACGGGGTGGAATTCCGTTTCCAGACCTTCGATTGGGGCGCCGATTATTTCTTCGCCCACGGCAAGATGATGCCGCCGAATGCGCTGGAGCTGCTCGAGCCGCACGATGCCATCTTGTTGGGGGCGGTGGGCCACCCGGACATCCCGGACCACGTGACGCTCCACGGGCTGTTGCTGCCGATCCGCCGCGGTTTCGACCAGTACGCCAACGTGCGGCCGGCGGTGCTGTACGAAGGAGTGGAGACGCCGCTGAAAGGCTACGGGCCGGGCGAGATCGACATGGTCGTGGTGCGCGAGAACACTGAGGGCGAATACGCGCCGGTGGGCGGGTTCGTCTACCATCACCAGCCCGAGGAGGTGGCGGTGCAAAGCGCAATCTTCACCCGCCACGGATGCGAGCGGATCATCCGCTTCGCCTTCGACCTTGCCGAGCGGCGGAACAAGAAGCGGCGGGTCGCCTCGATCACGAAATCGAACGCCCAGGCCTACAGCATGGTGCTGTGGGACCGGACCTTTCAGGCGGTGGCGGCCGAGTATCCAGAGATCGAGACCGAGTCGTTGCTGGTGGATGCCGCGGCGATGAACTTCGTGCGCCGGCCCGAGAGCTTCGACGTGGTAGTGGCCTCGAACTTGTTCGGGGACATCCTGAGCGACCTTTCGGCGATCGTGACCGGCAGCATCGGCCTGGCGGCCAGCGCCAACCTGGACCCGCGGCGGCGGTTCCCCTCCCTGTTCGAACCTGTCCACGGCTCGGCGCCCGACATTGCCGGCCGGGGCAAAGCGAACCCGCTGGCGGCGATTCTGTCGGCGGCGATGATGACGGAGCATCTGGGCGAACCGGAGATGGCGGCGGCCATCGAAGGCGCCGTGCGCGGCGTGCTGGCCGCCGGGAAGGTGAAGACGCCGGATCTCGGGGGGCGGCATACGACCGGGGAGATGGCCGAGGCCGTGGTGGAGAGGCTCGGGTGAGTTTCCCAGGGCCAGGCCGGTCCCGAGCTAAATTTTCTCTGCGCCATTCCGATGAGCAGACATGAGGCCGGTGCGAACGGCCTCCCAGCCGTGCCGCCCGTGGCAGGCGACTTCGTGTCCGAGAGGCTGATTCCTGAAGGTAGCGAACGGAGGCAACATCGATGGCGCTTGACGTTTTGATCGTCGATGACTCGGCGGCGATCCGCAAGATCCTGCACAGGGTGTTGCGGCAAGCCGAGATACCGCTGGGGGAAGTCTACGAGGCAAGCAATGGCGCCGAGGCACTGGCGTCGTTGGAGCGGCACCGCGTGAACCTGGTGTTGACCGACATCAACATGCCGGAGATGGATGGGTTGGAGCTGTTGCGGCGCTTGCGGGATTCGGAGGCTTGGAAGTCTCTGCCGGTGGTGGTGATCACGACCGAAGGCGGCAAGGCCGGTGTTCTCGAGGCCGCCAAGCTGGGGGCTGCCGGGTATGTCAAGAAGCCGTTCACGGCCGATCAGATCAAGGAGAAGTTGACCGGGTTGTTCTAAGCGGGCGGGGCGGCCGGGAGAAGACGCGCCAAGGGACGTTAAGGATGGTCTGAGGATGAACGTGAAGAGGGGAAACGGGATAGATTGCAGTTGGGTGGTGGAGGAGATTCGCCGTATCACCTGCGATGTGTTCACCACCATGCTGGGAATGGATCCGGCGATGGGAGAGGCGAAGGTCGAACGGGGGGGGCCGGGTCCCACGGACGGGGTTGTGGCGCTGGTCGGGCTGGCTGGAGGGTGCGTAGGCATCGGGGGGCTGGCTTGCTCCGGAGAAACCGCCTGCCGGCTGTCTTCGCGGATGTTGCTGACTGAGATCGAATCGGTGAACGAGGAGGTGCTCGACGTGGTGGCCGAGCTGACCAACATGATCATCGGGGGGCTCAAGACGGCCATCGAAAAGCAAGCCGGACCGATGGCGTTGAGCATTCCCTCGGTGGTCTTCGGACGGAACTTCACCACCCGGGCGAAGGGCAGCAGCGAGTGGACGCGCATCCCGTTTACGTGCGCCGATGGCGACTTCGAAGTGCATATCTGTCTGAGGCCTGGCGAGGGGCCGGTGAACGGGACGGCGGACGTGCGCTCCGGGCGGCTCCAGTACGTGACGGCCCGGAGCAGCCACGGCGAAGTCCTGTAACCCCGCGCGGCCCGGTGGTAACCTCGGGGATATGCGCCGCCGGGAGTTCTTAGCCGTTTTGGGCGCGAGGCTTTCGGCCCAGGGTCCCACGATCCTCGTCCACGAGCACGTGGTGGTGGACTTCGGGGGGACCGACAAGATCGGCCCCGGGCGCTACGATCCCGGCGAAGTCCTCCGGCTGGCGAGGCCCAAGCTCGAGGAGGTGAAGGTCCTCGGCGGCGTCCGTTTCCAGGACTGCACGCCGCAGTTCATCGGCCGCGATCCGGCCTTGCTCGCCCGGCTGGCCGACGTGGTGGGGATGGAGATCTGGACGAACACGGGCATCTACGGTGCGGCGAAGCACAGGTTCGTGCCGGAGTTCGCCCGCCGGCAGACGGCCGGGGAGCTGGCGCGGCGGTTCATCCGGGAGGTGGCGCGCGGCGTGGACGGCGTGAAACCGCGGTTCATCAAGACCGGAGTGAACGACGCGCCCCTGGACGAGCTGGACCGCAAGCTGGTGCGGGCGGCGGCGATCACCTCGCGGGAAACCGGGCTGACGGTGGCCTCCCACACCGGCAGCGGCCGGGCGGCGGCGCAGGAACTGGAGATCCTCGACGAGGAGGGCGTGGCGGCGGAGAAGTTCGTCTGGGTGCACGCCCAAAATGAAAAGGATCACTCCTGGCACGAGAAAGCGGCCCGCGCCGGGGCCTGGGTGGAGTTCGACGGCATCCGGGCCAAGACCGCCGACTGGCACCTGGAATGTGTGCGGTTCATGGCCTCCGAGGGCCTGCTCGGGCGGACGCTGATCTCGCAGGATTCCGGCTGGTACCACGTCGGCGAGCCCGGCGGCGGCAACTTCCGCGGCTACACTTACATCTACACGGACTTCCTGCCGCGGCTCGAACCGGCCTGGGTTCCGAAACTCATGTGGGAGAATCCCCGGGCGGCGTTCGGGGCGTGAGGCGGCCGGGGCGGGAGTCGGGAGGCCGGGCTAGTAGAACTTCCGTTCCCCGCGATAGAGCACGTCGCGGGCGCGCAGATACCATTCCGGACCGTATTCGCTGGTGATCTTCTTCAAAGCGCAGAAGGCGTCGGCTCCGAGATTCAGGCCGCGGAGCAGGATCCGGGCGACGGCCTCCTTGCCGAGGGTCTTCTCTTTCTCCCGGGCCAGGGCGATGTCCTGCAGGACATTTCGCCGGATGAGGGCGCGGATGGATTCCGTGCCGTTTCTGGGAAATTCGGCCTCGCCGCACAAATACGCGCGCAGGGGGCCGAGGGCGGCGGCGTCGGAGCCGAGCTTCGTACTGGGCAGCCGGGCGGGGAAATAGCGGTACTCGGGGACGACGACGTCGGAAACCCGGATCTCCATGGGGTAGATGGCCCAACGGCCGTCGCAACTCACCTGGGGCTCCAGTTTGTAGCGGCCGGGTTTGAGGTCTGCGGGAACGAAGATGTCGAGCAGGAAGACCTCGACTTTTTGGTTCGACAGGCCGTGGTAGCGGTCCGGTAGGTGGCTCAAATAAGGCGTTTCGACGGGGAGCAGGCGGTCCGGCACCCAGGTGGAACCCTGCTTGCGCCACATCTCCTTGTAGACCTTGATGTCGAAGATATCTTCCGGATTCGAACCCACGAACAGGTAGTAGTGCTTGCCGGGCGGAGCCTCGACCACGATGTGGAGAGTGAGGTGGGCGTTGCGGGCCACCAGGGGGGAAAGGATCTCCCGGGGCTCGCCGCCGCGGTCCTGCGGGACGATCTGGCCGAAAGGATCGACCCGCCGGAACTCCGAATAGACCTGAATACTTTGCCCGTGCAAGGCTGGAACCCCGGCCGCCAGCAAGATCAGGACTACGCTTCGTAGAACTGTTCCTCTCATGGCTGCCGCCTCGCGGCCCACAGTATCGCGTTGCGCACCAGCTTCCGGAAATGAGGGTGCCGGTGCGCTTCGGGGCCGTGGCCGAGCTGGATGACGGCCACCCGCGCTTTCCGGTAAGGACCGATCCACACCAGCGGGCCGTCGGAAGAAGGATCTGCCGTGCGGATCAGCACCTGGATCCCAGGCGAGAACCACATGTTCTTGTACGTTTCATCGACAATGTACATCTCCGGTACGCCACGGGTGATGGGGTGGTCGGCCACCGTATGCGTAATCAGCGGGACCCCGTGCCTGAAGGTCGAAGGGGGGCGGCCCGGCGTCCCTTCCAGCACATAGAGAGCGCCGGTAACTTCCTTCCACCACCATCTCCAATCCTGGTAACTCGCCAGCGCGTGGTGCAGCACCACCAACCCCTTGCCTTCCTCCAGATGGCGCCTGAGGTTCGCCTTGGCTTCCTCGGTGATCGTCTGCGCCATGTCGTACTGCACGATGACGTCGGCCCGTTCCATGCGGCCTTTCTTATACGCGTCCGGTTGCCAAACGACGTTGGTTTCCACGTCGTTCCAGCTCTCGAAGACGCTCATCAGGGAAGGGGCGAAATCGTGGCCGCCGATGACGAGCTCCACGCGGACTGGGTTCTGCTTCCGCGGCCGGGGTTGGATCTCCGCCGGCAGCGTCACTTTTCCGGTCGCCGCCCACTCGGCGCCGCGGGCGAGCGTGGTGACGAAGCCGGTGGAGTACATCGCGCCCAGGTCATGGCCGAGGATGGTGTGAAAGACGCGGCCCCGGCCGTAGCGGAGCGTCCACAGAACCGGCTCGTCACGGCCGGTACCGTTGGTTTTGGGGTCGCTATAAGCGGTGGCGAGGATGTGGACGCCGTCTTTGAGGATCAGCCGGTGGTAGAGCTCGTCGCTGATGTCGAACGCCGGGGCGAGGCCTGCGGTGATGGGGTGTTGGCGGTCGATGATGCGCACCTCGAAGACGTGGCGTTTCCCGTGGCCCGACCGCGGGGGCCCTTCGGTCCATTTGGCCCCGGTCATCTCGAAGTACTCCTTCCACGGTTTTTCGCGGATGCCCGTGCGCCCATGGCCTCTAGCGAGGACCTCCATGTCGCCGAACGGGTAGGATGCCGCGTGGATCACCACCAATCCCTTGCCGGAGCGCACGGCCTCTCCGATGGCTCGCTCGGCCTCCGGCCCCCAGCGCGGGCCGCAGTAGTTGAGAATGAAGAGGTCGTACGGGGCGACGGCGGCGGGACTGAGGCCGGCGGGCTCGTCAGTGACGCGAACATCGAAGCGTCCCGTGTTTTCCAGAGCCTTTCGAATGAAGGGCGTGGTGGCGCGCCAATCGTGGTTGTTGCGGCCCGAGAGGATCAGGGTCCGGATCTTGCCGGCCTGGAAGAAGAGTTCGGGCGATGCGGCGACGGTGTTGTGTGACCAGGCCGGCAGGGCGGCCAGCAACGCCATTGCCGCGGAAAAAGGCAGTGAGGCTCGAGACATGCCGATTCCATTTATAACGCGGCTCACGAAAACGTGGCAAAGACCAGCGGGACGGGCCGCAGGGGCTTCTTTACGGGTGGCTGAAGGAGGTTCGCTGGTCCATTTCGTATCGCCGCAGCAGGGGCATGAGGAGGTCCAGCCGGTCCGTCTGGACATAGTCGGCGCCGGCTTCCAGCACCCGGCTGATTCCCCATTCGGTGTCGTTGGCCCCCATGGTGTTCAGGAAGGCCTTGCGGCCGTGGAGATGGATGTCGCGAACCAGGCGCTCGCTGAACTGGGGCCAGTCGATATTGACGATGGGGGGATCGAACTCTTCCAGCAGCAGTCCGAGGGCCGCCCGTCCGTGGGGGATGGTCGGACGAATCAAGAAGTCGGCCGAGAGGGCCGCCACCGATTTCAGCAGAGGCCGATCCGAGCAGTGCAGGGTGACCTTGCCGAGGAGGCCGAAGCGGCGCAAGACGGCGATGAGCCTGGCGGGATCGACGTCTTTGATGTCCAGGTCCGGCAACGCGCGGCCCTGCATTGCCTGGAGCGCCTCGGCCAGGGTGGGAACGCGCTCGCCGGCGAAACGGGCAGCGAACCAGGAGCCGGCGTCGAGCCGCTTGATCTGGGCCAGGGTCATCTCGGCGACGCGGCCGGAGCCGTCGGTGGTGCGGTCCACTGTCGCGTCGTGCATGAGCACGAGGTGCCCGTCGCGGGTTTGCCGGATGTCGATCTCGATCAGGTCTGCGCCCTGTTCGATCGCTTTCTCGATCGCGGCCAGGGTGTTCTCGGGCGCCAGGTGGACCGAGCCGCGGTGGGCGACCACGATGACGCCGGGCCATTCGTAAACCGGAGTTCCGTTCATGGTGATGCGTAGAGTACGAGCAGTGCGGGCGTCCACTTCGGCCCGGTAGCGGTCTTCCCCCACGGCGCCTTCCACCAGGTACCCCGGCGCTCCCTGCACGGCGGTGACAGTCACCCGCGTGATGGAGAGCCGGGGCACGTGCTGTTCGACGAGGTGGGCTGCTTCCACCGGGGAGATCGGCGGCAAGGCCTGGGAAAGGAGGGCGGTGCAGCTCAATAGAACAGCGGCGGCGGCCGAGCATACGGACCGGCCACACAGCGGCAAAGTGGTTGGGATCCTTTGCCTCATACGCCCAGGGACAAGACTTCCCCAGTGTCGCCGATCGCGCCGCCCGGCTACAACCGGCCTTACCGTAATCCGCCCTCAGAGGGCGCGAGGATGCGTTGGGGGCAAGGGATGGCGGGGCTGATGCCGGGCGGGCGGTTTGGGGCGAAGGCGGCGCGGCCGCGGCTGGCGGCGCTGACGCACAACGTGCTGGCGCCGCTCGAGCGGATAGCGTTGAAGCCAGAGTGGCCGCGGACGCGGCCGAAGCGGCTGCGGTTTCGTTTCTTCCAATCCCCGGGGCGTTTGATCCGGCGTGCCGCCCCGGCTGGTTAAGGGCGGATTCCGGGCGCGTCCCGTTTCTGCCTGAGCGGGGGCCTGCGTTTGGGATACGCTAGAGAGAAGCTGAGGAGCGCACCGATGCGCGCCGTTCTCTGTTTCGCTCTGCTTGCGATCGCCGCCACGACGAGCCCGGCGGCCGACGATCTCTGGGCGGTCGCCCGCCGCCAAGCCCGCGTTCACCGTTTCTCAACCCTCTTCACCGCGCAAAACGTCCGGGACTACCTCAGCACCGACGAGGGTATCCTTGAAGCCCTCGAGTGGTGCCGGCGGAACGGAATCACGAAAATCTACCTGGAGGCATACAGGTCGCGTTATCGGGCCGCCCGGGAGACGCTCCTCCGCGCCAAGGATCGCTTCCGCCGGGCTGGATTCCTGGTTTCCGGATGTGTGACGACCACCCGGGTCGGAAAGATCTCCAACGGCTGGAATCTGATCTCCTGCTACACGAACGACCGGACCCAGGAGGAACTCAAGGAGATTTTCCAATATGCGGCCGGGATTTTCGATGAAATCATGATCGATGATTTCTTCTTCACTGACTGTACTTGTGAAGAATGCGACCGGGCGCGGCGGCAGCGCAAGGTGACCGTAGCGGGACGCAGTTTCCCGGTAGCGGCGGAGGACTGGGAGCACTACCGCGGCGAGCTGATGCTGCGGGTGGCCGAGCGCTTAGTGATCGCGCCGGCGAAGGCCGTGAATCCCCGGGCGAGGCTGATCATCAAGTTCCCGCAATGGTACGACCGCTTCTACGAGCGCGGTTACGACGTCATCCGGGAGACGGCGGTCTTCGACCGCATCTGGGTAGGAACCGAGACGCGGGACCGTGGGCCGCGGCGGGGCCGTATGCAATACGCAGCCTACTTTCTGATGCGGTGGCTGGGCGGCATCGGGGGCCGGAAGACCGGCGGCGGGTGGTTCGATCCCCTGCGGACCACCGAGAAGACGTACGTCGAGCAGGCCCGCCAGACGGTGCTGGGCGGGGCCAGGGAGTCGGTGCTGTTCTGCTACGGAGCGCTGCACAGGAATTTCGGCCCTGAGGACCTGTCGGCCTTGCGAACGGAGATTCCCGAGCTGCTCGAGGTGGCTGGGCAGGTCCGGCGGCGCACGCCCATCGGGATCGCGGCCTACAAACCGCCCAACAGCGCCCCCGACGGCGATGACTATGTGTTCGATCACGTCGGCATGCTGGGGATGCCGCTCGAGCCGGTACACACCTTCCCGGAAGACGCCAAGGCGATTTTCCTTTCCGTGCACGCCTTGGCGGATCCGGATCTGGGGCCGAAGCTGACGAAGTATCTCGCCACGGGGCGGCCGGTCCTGATCACCGAGGGGCTGGCCCGCAGGCTGAGCGGCCGCTGGAAACTGGATGCCGAGAACCTGCACTTGTTGCGCGCCGGAGCCAGGCCGGAGCAGTTGCTCGGAATGACTCAATCGAAGTTGGACGCCTTGCGCCAGGTCATGCTCGAGCCTTTCGGCGTCACCTTTCAGTCTCCGCCCGGGGTGGGCTTCTATCTGTTTTCCGACGGCAGTTGGGTGGTGGAGAACTTCAACGACCGCGGTGTCACCGTCAAGATCGGCGGTGAGCCGCTCACTCTCGGGCCCCGCGCCTGGGCCTACCGTTGGAAATGAGAAGCAAGTAGAATGGGTGGCCGGAAAGGAGACGCCACGGCCTTCATGTACACGCGGCGACGGTTTCTGACAGGGCTCAGCGCGGCTCCGGCGATTCTGAAACTCACCGGTTGCGGCGGCAAGCCCAGGCGCCCTAATATTTTGTTCGCGATTTCCGACGACCAGTCCTTTCCCCACGCCGGGGCGATGGGTGACCCGGTGGTGAAGACGCCGGCGTTCGACCGCATCGCCGAAAAAGGGGTCTTGTTCACGAACGCCATCTGCGGCTCTCCGGGATGTGCGCCTTCCCGGGCTTCGATTCTCACCGGGCGCGGCCACTGGCAACTGGAGGAGGCCGGCACCCACGCCAGCTATTTCCCGGCGAAGTTCATGGGGCAGGTCTACACGGACATCCTGGAGAAAGCGGGCTATCACGTCGGCTACACGGGCAAGGGGGCTGGCCCGGCGAATTTCAAAGGGTGGCCTCACAACCCGGCGGGCAAGCCGTATCAGGCGAGGAAGTTCGACCGGGCGCCCGAGGGAATCCGCAATACCGACTACGCCGCCAACTTCGCCGATTTTCTTGCTGACCGGTCTTCGCGACAGCCGTTCTGCTTCTGGTATGGAGCCAGCGAGCCCCACCGGCCTTACAAGCCGGGCATCGGGTTGGAATCGGGCAAGAAGCTCGAAGACGTCGTGGTCCCGCCGTTCCTGCCGGATTGCGACGTGGTGCGCAGCGACATCCTGGATTACTACGTGGAGATCGAATGGTTCGACACGCAGTTGGGCAAGATGCTCGACACGTTGGAGGAGGCGGGCGAGCTGGAAAACACGCTCGTCATCGTCACCTCGGACAACGGCATGCCGTTCCCTCGGGCGAAAGCCTTCATGTACGAGTACGGCATTCACCTGCCGCTAGCGGTCGCTTGGCCCGCGGCATTCCCGGGCGGGAGGCAAGTCGATGACTTGATCAGCTTCATGGACTTCGCCCCGACATTCCTCGAGGCGGCCGGCGTTCCGGTGCCGGAAATCATGACGGGCCGCAGCTTCCTGGATGTACTTCGTTCCGGCAAGTCCGGTACCGTGGACCACACCCGCTCCAGCGCCCTGTCGGGCCGCGAACGCCATTCCCACTCGCGCTTCGACAATCTCGGCTACCCGAGCCGGGCGCTGCGCACCCACGAGTACCTCTATATCCGCAACTTCGCTCCGGAACGCTATCCGGCCGGCGACCCGCCGGGCTATTACGACATCGACGCCTCTCCGTCGAAGACCTACCTGCTGGAGCACAAAGACGAGCCGGGCGTGCGGGAGCTGTTCGAGCTGACGTGCGGAAAGAATCCGGCCGAGGAGCTCTACGACATCCGCAACGATCCCGGCTGCCTGAAGAACCTGGCCGATTCGCCCGAGCACGCCCAGGTAAAGGCGACGCTGAAGAAAGAGCTCGAGGACACCCTCCTGGCTCAAGGAGACCCGCGCCTTACCGGCAACGGCGACATCTGGGAGAGCTATCCCCGGTTCAACAAGATGCGGCCGGAGCTGGGCGGCTTCGCCGAGAAAGGCAAGTACAATCCCGCTTACCAGCGGTGACGGGCGTCTCCGGCAAGGGAGTCACCGTTCGAACTGCGGTTTGCGCTTCTCCAGGAAGGCCCGCGCCCCCTCTCGGGCGTCGGGGCTCGCCGCAGCGATACCGCCCAGGGCGGCCTCGTAGGCCAGAGCCTCGGCGAAGGGCATGTGGCGGCCCTGGTAGACGGCATCCAAAACCAGCGCGACCGCTGAACGGGAGTTCTCCAGGATCTGCGCCGCCAGCTCCCGGGCCCGTTCGACCGCTTTGCCGGCCGGGACGACGCTGTTCACCAACCCCATCCACCGGGCCTCCTCGGCGGTGACCGGCTCGCCGGTCAGCATCATTTCGAGCGCCTTGCCGACGCCCACCAGCCGCGGCAGCCGCTGCGAGCCCCCGTTGCCGGGGATCCAGCCGATCTTGACCTCGGGCTGGCCGAGCCTGGCCGTTTCCGCCGCCACCCGCAAGTGGCAGGCCATGGCCAGTTCGAGGCCGGCTCCGAGCGCGTAGCCGTTGATCGCGGCGATCACCGGCTTGCGCATCGCTTCGATCCTGTTGAAGACCCGCTGCCCGAGAGCGCACCACTCGCGTCCGGCCTGGGCGTCCAGCTCCGCGATGGCCGAAATGTCGGCGCCGGCGACGAAGGCCCGGTCGCCGGCCCCGGTGACGACCGCCGCCCGGACTTCCAGGTCGCGGGAGAGATCTTCGAAACAGGCTTCCAGGCTCAGGAATGTTTCCCGGTCCAGGGCGTTGCGCTTCTCGGGCCGGTTGATCGTCACGGTCGCAATGCCGTCTTCGATCTCTACGATCAGGTTCGGGTAAGACATGGGCTTCAGGCTCCGTAATACCGGAACAGCCGCCGCGGCAAGAGCTCGTCTTCGAAGAGTTCCGCCGGCATCGTTCTCAGAGGCTGGGCCAGCCGCGGCCGGAAGCCCATCTGCGGGTAAAGGTCCCGCTCCAGATCGATTCCCGGCGCGACCTCCTCGAGGACGATTCCGCCTTCGGCGAGGCGGAACACAGCGGCTTCGGTGACGTAGAGCACCTCCTGGCGCTGCTCGAGGGCGTAGCGGGCGCTGAAGGTGATCTGAAGGACGTCCTCGACGAACTTCGGCTTGCCGTGGGCGGCGTACCGGATGCCGCCGGCGGCGATCTCGGGTTTCGCCCGCACCGCCAGCGTGCCGCAGAAGACTACCTTGCGGGCGCGCTGGTGGATGTCGATGAAGCCGCCGGTGCCGATGACGGTGTCGCCGAGCTTCGAAACGTTGACGTTGCCGTGGCGGTCCACCTGCAGGAAACCCAGATAGGCCTGGTCCACGCCGCGGCCCTGGTAGAAGTCGAACATGTGGATGGTCTCGAGGATCGCCTGGGCGTTGTAGGAGGCGCCGAAGTCGAGCCCCTCGGCGGGGATGCCGCCGAACTGGCCGTGCTCGATGGTCGGCAGGATCGTATCGGCGAGCCCTTGTTCCCGGGCCACCTTCACCACCCCGTCCGGCATGCCGAAGCCGACGTTCAGCACGGCGCCGGGGGCCAGCTCGAGGGCCGCCCGCCGGGCGATCACCTTGCGGATGCTCAGCGGGAACGGCGGGAAATCGCTCTCCGGCTTGACGGCGTCTCCGTTGAGCGTGGGGTCGAAGTCGATCTGAAAAGTCATGCCCTGGCCGGGGTCGTGGACGATGTAGTCCACGAAACAGCCCGGCGCCACCACCCGCTGGGGGTGGATGCCGCCCCGATCGACCAGCTCCCGGACCACGGCGATGGTAATGCCGCCGGCGGTCTTGGCCGCTTGCGCCAGAGGGCAGTTGTGCCAGAAGCCGGCTTCTTTCGTCATGCCGAGGTTGCCCAGCGGATCGGCTTCCCAGGCGTGGATCAAAGCGACGTCGATCGGGATCGTCCGGTAGAAGAGCCACCGCCGGCCGTCGCGCTCGACGAGTTCGACGAGGTCTTCGGTGGCCCGCCCGTTCAGCTTGCCGCCTTCCAGGCGCGGGTCGATGAAGGTCTCCAGGCCCACGTGGGTGAGCCAGCCGGGCGAGCCCGCGGCGGCGGTGTGGAAGAGTTGCGTGATCACTCCGGCGGGCAGGCAATAGGCTTCGAAGGCGTTCTCGGCGGCCAGCTTCGCCATCGACGGTGCCATGGACCAGTGCCCTCCGACGACGCGCTTGTACATGCCGGGGAAGGCCATGTGCTCCAGGCCCCGGTCTTTCTGGTTGCCGACGCCGAAGGCGTGCACCAGGGTCAGCTCCCGGGGATGGCCGGTGCGGCGGAAGCGCTCACCGAGAGCCTTGAGGAGCAGGTCGGGGATGGCGTGGCCGGCGCCGGAGCCGCCGATGCCGATGGTGGCGCCGTCTGGGATCTGGGAAACCGCCTCCTCGGCGGTGACAACCGGTTTGGTCATGTTGCTTGACGCGCCGGTCCAGTATATCAACGGCGGCTCATCACCCGCCGGGGGCTCGCCACGGGTGGTGTGCGGCGGCGGGCGTTTGCTAGGATCGAGCCAAGAAGTCCTTTCTGGTGCAACAGATCCCATGGACAAGATCAGTCGTCTCCTCACCCCGGTGCGCCGCGCCGCCGCCATCTTCTCCCTGGCCGCCGTCGCGGCTGCGTTCCTCGCCGCGGCATCCAGGCTCCCGACTGCCGATCCGAAACTCTATCTCGAGCATGTCAAGACGCTTGCCGACCCAGCCCTCGAAGGCCGGTGGTCGGGCACTCGGGGTCTGGAGATCGCAGCGGAATACATCGCGGCGCAGTTCGAGAGGTTCGGCCTGCAGCCGGCCGGGGACGAAAGGTCCTACTATCAGCGTTTCACCGTCACCACCGGAGCGCACTTGGGACCGGATCATCACTTCATCGTCCGGCAGGGAACCGCGAGGACGGAGCTGAAGACGAAAGAAGACTACCTGCCGCTGAACTTTTCCTCCACCGGGGAGGTGGAAGGCAACGTGGTCTTCGCCGGGTTCGGCGCCTCGGCCGCCGAAGAGTTCGACTACGACGACTTCGAGGGGCTCGACGTCAAAGGCAAAGTCGTGGTGATCTTGCGAGGGGAGCCCCGGAAGTTCAATCCGGACAACAGCCCGCAGCCGACCCGGCATGCGCACCTGATCTCGAAGGCCATCAACGCCCGCGACCGCGGCGCGAAAGCCGTGGTGCTGGTAAACGAGAAGCGCGGCCCTGATGAAGAGGACACCCTGATCAAGTTCGGAAGCGTCTCCGGCCCGAAGGACGCCGGCATCCTGATCGTTCACGCCCGCCGCGCCGTGGTGGACGAGTGGCTGAAGCCCCTGGGCAAGTCGCTCGCCGGGTTGCAGGAGGCCATCGATGCCGGGGAAAAGCCGCAGTCGTTCGCCTTGCCGGAGAAGTTGCGGGTCTCGCTGGCCGTAGACATCGAGCGGGAGCACGCCACGGTCCGCAATGTCTTGGGCTTCCTACCCGGCAAGACGAAGGAGTACGTGATCGTCGGGGCTCATTACGACCATCTGGGGCGGGGCAACGAAAGCTCGCTCGCCCCGTCGCAGATCGGCCAGGTCCACCCCGGGGCCGACGACAACGCTTCAGGAACGGCCGCGCTGCTGGAAGTGGCGCGCATCCTGGCCGGACGCGGGGAACAGTTGGGGCGCGGCGTGCTGTTCATCGCTTTCGCTGCCGAGGAAATCGGACTGCTGGGCGCCCGGGACTGGGTGGAGCACCCGACGCTGCCCATCGAAAACGCCGTCGCCATGATCAACATGGACATGGTGGGCCGCATCCGCGGCGGCAAGGTTTACGTCGGCGGCACGGGGACCGGCTCGACATTCGAGGAGCTGCTCGCCAAGGTCGCCCACCGGCACCCCTTGAAGCTCGATACCGCCAAGAGCGGTTACAGCTCGAGCGATCACACGGTTTTCGTGACCCGCAAAGTCCCTGTCCTGTTCTTCTTCTCCGGCCTGCATTCGGACTACCACAAGCCTTCGGACACCTGGGACAAGATCAATGCCGAGGCGGCGGCTGAGCTCGTGGATCTGGTCGCCGACGTTACCATCGAGCTGGCCCAGACCGAGCGCCCGCGGTTCGTGCGCGTGACCCCGGAAACCAGCGGCCACCCTGCGGCCATCGGAGCCACCGGCAGCGGATACGGGGCTTACTTCGGCTCGATTCCCGATTTCGGTGAGATTGAGAACGGCGTTCGCTTCGCCGACATCCGGCCCGGCTCGCCGGCCGACAAGGCGGGAATCAGAGCGGGGGACGTCCTCGTCGAGTTCCGCGGCAAGCCAATCAGGAACCTCTACGACTTCACCTATGCTTTGCGGGCCAGCAAAGTCGGGGAAACGGTCGAAGTGAAGGTGCTGCGCGACGGCAAACCGGTGACCGCCAAGGTGACCCTCGGGCAGCGCAGATAGGTCTCGGGCCCGCTGCCTGGCTTCTTACGGAACCCAGTCCGCCACGAAGATGTTGAACTCGTAACGCTGGGTGGCCTTGTAGCTGGACGTGAAGACGAGCTTCTTGCCGTCGGGGGAGAACTCCGGGAAGGCGGTGAAAACGCCGAAATCGGTCACTTGCTCGAGGTTCTCGCCGTCGACGTCGATCAGGAACAGCTCGAACCGGTAGCCGTCGCAGTTGTTCTTGTTCGAGGAGAAGATGATCCGCTTGCCGTCGGGGGTGAACTGGGGGGCGAAGCTGGCGCAGCCGAAGTCGGTGAGCTGCCGAACGTTCGAGCCGTCGGCGTCGGCGAGGAACAGCTCCATTTTCATCGGCGTTGTCAGGTCCTGCGCCAGGAGGTCGAGGTACCGGGTACGGGCTGCTTCGGTGGCCGGATGATGGGCGCGCCAGACGATCTTCGAGCCATCACGCGAGTAGAAAGCCCCGCCGTCGTAACCCAGCGTAGTGGTGACGCGCCGCTTGCCGCTGCCGTCGGTCTTCATCGTCCAGAGGTCCAGGTCGCCGGAAGCCTTCGAGGTGTACAAGATGCGGCCCGTTTTCCAGTTCACGGTCGCTTCGGCGTCGTAGCCGGGCGCGTTGGTGAGCTTCTTGATGATCTTGCCCTCGTCGGTGGCCAGGTAGATGTCGTAGCCGGCGTAGACCGGCCAGACGTAGCCTTTGCTCCGGTCCGGGCGGGGCGGGCACGCCGGACCCGCCTCGTGAGTGGAGGCGTAAAGGATGTGCTTGCCGTCGGGGAGGAAATAGCCGCAGGTGGTGACGCCTTTTCCGGTGGAAACCAGCCGCACTCCGGAGCCGTCGGCGTTCATGACGTAGATCTGGTCGCACTTGTATCCGTCCCGCGTAGACTGGAAGATCAGACGCCTGCCGTCGGGGGACCAGTAGGCCTCGGCGTTCTGCCCCCCGAAGGTGAGCTGGCGGATGTTTTTCAGATGGGGGCTCTTTTCGGCAGCCCGTGTTCGAGGGGCGGCCAGCAAGCTTGCGAGGGTAAACAGGAGCAGTGGTGTTCGTCTCATAGGTGTCGGTATCCCGGTGAGTTCGTCCGGGTGAGATTAAGGGCAAACAATCTCAATCTTATCCTGCCCGGAGCGGGGCCGACCGCTGAGGGGCGGAGAGTTCTGAATGGGCTGAGCCTCGCCGAACGGACGGGGTCCCTGCGAGAGGAGAGCGGAGTACGCAAACTCTGGGCGATACGCCTCCATGTGGGAAGAGGGGGCCAACATGTTGGGGTGGCGTTCGCGAGGACCCAACATGGAGTGGGCGTGCCCCTTTACTTTTGACTCGGCGCCGGTTACCATGGAGTCGATATCCCCCCGAGACGCGAGCGACGAGCTGGACACAAGCGACATTTGGTACTAGTGAGGGAAGTGAGGGTATAGCCACTTGTTGAGGCTGAAACGCGTCGAGCTTCAGGGCTTCAAATCGTTTTGTGACCGCACCGAGATGCGGTTCAACGGGGCCGGTATCACCGCGATCGTGGGTCCGAACGGCTGCGGGAAGTCCAACATCAGTGACGCGATTAGTTGGGTGTTGGGGGAACAGTCGGCGAAGAGCCTGCGTGGCGTGCGCATGGCCGACGTGATCTTTGCTGGAACGGCTACCCGCAAGCCACTGGGCGCGGCCTCGGTGACGATGACGCTCGTTGATCCGGGCTACGAGATCCTGCCGGCGAAACCGGCGGCCGGGGAAGCGGGCGGACATAACGGCCACGCGCCGCTCACGGAGTCTCACGAGGCCGCCGGAGCGCGCCCGACGAACGGGCACGGTGGTCACCGCCTGCGGGAAATCACCGTCACTCGGCGCCTGTACCGCTCCGGGCAAAGTGAATACTTGATCGACGGCCGCCCGGCGCGTCTGCGGGATATTCAAGACCTGTTCATGGGGACCGGGCTTGGTCCGGAGTCTTACGCCATCATCGAACAGGGGCGGATCGGCCAGATCCTCAGTTCACGTCCGGCAGATCGCCGCGCCGTGATCGAGGAGGCGGCCGGCATCAGCAAGTTCAAGGCGAAACGGCGTCTGGCCGAAGCCAAGCTGGAAGGGGCGCGGCAGAACCTGGCCCGGGTCTTCGACATTCTCGAAGAAGTAGGCCGGCAGGTGAACTCCCTGAACCGGCAGGCGAAGAAGGCGGAGCGCTTCAAGAAGCTGCGCGCCGAAATGGTGGTCGAGTTGCGGCGGACGCTTGCTGGACGCTTCCGGCTGCTCGAGCGCGAAGCGACGAAGATCGCCCTCGATCTGAACGAGGCCGCGGCGACGCTCCGGAAGTTGAACGACCAGGTCACCGAAAGGGAGAAAGCGCAGTCGGAGGCTCAGCAGGCTCTTTACGAGCTGGAGGCCCGGCTCAGGGAGACCCGCCAGCGCCTCGCCGAGTTGAAGGTGGAGAGCGAGCGCACTCGCGGGAGGCTGGAGTCACAGGCGCGCCAGATCGCCGATATCGAGCTTAGGCTGACGCAAGGAGAGACACAGGCGAAATCCCTCGAGGGCAGGACCGCCCAGCTGGCCGAGAGCATCGAGGCGCACGAGCGCACGCTGGCCGAACTGGAGCAGACGGTCGAACAGGCCCGGGCGGAACTGGCCGCCAAGAGCCGCGAGCGCGAACAGCTCCAGGCGCAACTGCGGGAGCGGCAGCAGGCGATGGAAGCCGCCCGGAAGACGGTGCTCGAACTGCTCGGCGAGGCTTCCCGGTTCCGGTCCGAGCTTACCCAGGCCGATGAATTCCTCGCCTCGATCGGCCGTGACATGGCGCGAGCAGGCAAAGAACGCGAAACCGCGGAGCAGGAGCTGCAACGCCTGGCGGCCCGGTGCGCGCAGGTGGATGGCGAACTGCAGGGCAAACGAACCGAGCTGGCCGGCGTAGTTTCCCGGCGCGCTGAAGTCGAAACCAGTCTCGAGCGGTTGAAATCGGAGCTCGGCGAGTCCAGGCGGAGGCTCGAATCCTCACGCTCCCGGGCGTCCCAGTTGCGGGCCCGCCGGGAGTCCCTGGAAGAGATCCTGTCGCACCGCGCGTATACGACGGAATCGGTGAAACGGTTCTTTACTGCGGTGGCAGCGGAGCCGGGCGGCCTCGAACCGGTGGGCGTCCTGGCCGACTTCCTCGACGTCGAGCCGGAATTTGAAAAAGCGGTGGAAGAGTTCCTTCACGATGAGCTCGAGTACATCGTCGTGCGCGACTGGAGCGAGGCGTCCCAGGGCATCGAACTGATGCGCCGGGAGGTGGAGGGCCGGGCCACGTTCCTCGTCCACCCGGAACCCGGCCTGAGTTTCGGCGACGGGGCGCCGGAGCCGCCTCTGGGACCTGAGACGGGTATCGTCACGCGGCTCTCCGACGTGCTGCGGATGACCAACGGCTTGACGCATGCTCCCACCGAACTGGTTCCCCGCATCGCCCGCTGTCTGATCGCCGAGTCGCACGAAGCTGCCCGCCGTCTGGCGCAGCAATATCCGGACTTCTACTTCTTGCTCGAGGACGGGGTCTGTTACCACGGCTACGCCGTATCGGGCGGGAAGAAGTCCAAGGGAGGACCGCTGGCGCTCAAGCGCGAACTCCGCGAGATTCGCACCCAGCTGGCTCGCTGCGAGACCGAATTGGCCGAAGCTGCCCGGGCCGTAGGGCAGCTCGAGGAGCGCCTGGCGGGGATGACCGAACAGCTCGAGTCGTTGCGCGCCGGCCAGCAGCAGCGGGAAAAGGACGTCGTTGCGCTGGAAAGTGAAGTGCGCAAGCTCGAGGAAGAGCGGCGCCGGGCGGAACAGCGGCGCCGCGTTGCAGCGGCCGAACTGGAGCGCCTGGAAGAGGCCCGGCGCGAAGCCCGCCGGCGGTGCGAGGAACTCCTCAGCGCCGTTGCCGAGAAAGAACGTGCGCGCCGGGCGGAAGAAGAAGCCTTGGAGAAGGCCCGGGCCGAGCGAGAGGAACTGGACTCCCGAACGGCGCGGGCGGCCGAGGAGCACGCTGCCCTTCGCGTCCAGCTTGCCGAGCGCGATGAGCGGCGGCGGGCCGAGCAGGCCGCCCGGCAGCGGGTCGAGGCCCAGAAAGCCGAGATCGACAAGGCGCGCCAGTCGCTCGCCGCCGAGATGGAGCGCTTGGGTGTGGAGCGCGCCCGGCTCTTGGAAAACAACATAGAACTCGACCGGCGGTCGAACGAGCTGGCCGAGGAGATCGCCGCCGCCGAAGAGCAAGCCGAACGCTTGAGCAGCGAGGAGACGCAGCTTCGCGACCGGCTGGCCGCCTTCGAGGAAGAGCTCAAGCAGCTCCGCATCCAGGCGCAAGAGGCTCAAGAAAGGCGGTCACAGATCGAGGTGGCTCTCGCCGAGCGCCGCGCTGACCTCAAGTATCTGGAAGAAACATGCATCAAAGAGCTCAAGGTTACTCTGCCGGAACTGGCCGAAGCGGAACCCGAGGAACTGGATGAAGAGGCCTTGGCGGATGCGGAAGAGCGCTACGAGCGCCTCAGAACGCGGATCGAGAACTTGGGCCCGGTGAACCCGGCGGCGCTGGAAGAGTACGAGGAAGCCCGGCAGCGCTATGAGTTCTTGAACGCTCAGCGCCAGGATCTGCTCGACTCGATCCGGGATACCGAGAAAGCGATCCGCGAGATCGACGACGAAACCCGGAAGCGCTTCGCCCATGCCTTCGAAGCGATCAACGAGAACTTCAAGTACACGTTCCGGACGCTCTTCGGCGGCGGCGTTGGCGAGATGCGGCTCTCGGATCCGGAGAATCCGAATGAATCCGGTATCGATCTCGTCGCGTCGCCTCCGGGAAAGCGCCTGCAAAACGTTCTGCTGCTTTCCGGCGGCGAGAAGGCGCTGACGGCTCTGGCCCTGCTGATGGCCGTCTTCCAATATCACCCGAGCCCCTTCTGCGTGCTGGATGAGGTGGACGCTCCCCTGGACGAGGCGAACATTCGGCGGATGGTCCGCCTGCTACGGGACATGTCGGCGCAGACCCAGTTCATCGTCATCACTCATGCGAAGACGACAATGGAGGCGGCCGAGTCGCTCTACGGCGTGACGATGCAGGAACCGGGAGTTTCGAAGCTCGTTTCCGTCCGGCTGAACCCGCCGGCCGGCGCTCCGCCTCCCCAGCCGCGGTTGGTGGCTGCGTCTCCTGCTTGAGGGGGAACGGACCGTCCTACCAAGTCGCGGCGCCCGGTCTGTTGCCGCTGAGTCCGGGCCAAGGGCGGACAGGTATCTTACGCCCGTCCTCGGCTGACGGTGCAATTTTCGATGGAGAAAGCTGGAACCGCCGTCGGCTTCCGGCGGTCCGGTTCAATCGAAGCTCTTTACCGCAGCCTCTTCGTCATCGTACAGTTCGAACAAAGTCATCAACTTGGTGACCTGGAGCAGGTCCAGAGCCCGGCCCCCCATGTTGACCATCTTGACCTTCCCGCCGGCATTCTTGGCGCTGGTGTAGGCCGAGACGAGTTCGCCGAGCCCGGCGCTGTCCATATATTCGAGGTTCTTGAAGTTCAGCACGATGTTGGTCTTGTTCTGGGCGACGAGGTCGCGGATGGCCTCCCGCAACATTCCCGTCGCTTCTCCGAGAGTCAGCCGTCCGTCGAGGTCGACGATGACGGCCCCGTCCTTTTCTCGTGTCTTCACTGTGAGGCTCAAGTTACACTCCTTTTTCTGATATCCAGATAATGGCTGGTTCGTGACAAGTTATTCTCGCGGGGATCGCGCCGTCAGGCGCTGCTCGCCGGCCGCATCAAGGATCCTGATTGTTCCGGGCAAGCTCAGCCTGCCCTGGCGAAGATGCGCGGCCCGCCAGCTCCGCCGCGTACCCTTGGAGCTCCTCGGGCGAAACCGTGACAAGCGTCTTCTCCATGTCTTCCCAACTCTCGATCATATGCTTGATGTGCAGCGCCGCGAGGCGCGAGCACCACGGATCGCTCAACGGGCGCCCGAGCCGTCCAGCGAGTTCCCGCAGCGCGGCGTGAGGCAGGGCCACCACCTTTTCCAACTTCCGGCTCCCGTCCGAAAGGAAGAACTTGACATCTACGGCGTCGGCGTGCCGGATGGCGATGGCTGTCTGGAGCCAAACGAACTCCACGCGCCAGGTTTTCCCAAAAGGATCCGGACCGGCATCGAACTGGCGGAACTGATCGAGCATCGCTTCATTATCGTACCGTACGGAGCGCGCGTGGCGAGCCGCACACGGGCGCCGCGCCTCTTTGCCGCCCCCAGCCGGCTTCAGAACCGCAGCGTCTGATGCCCGATCAGGGAAAGCAGTTCCTCGCGGGTGGCTTTGTCGTCGCGGAAGGACCCGAGCATGGCGCTGGTGATGGCTCCCGAGTGCTGCTTCTCGACACCGCGCATCATCATGCACAGATGCCGGGCCTCACACACTACTCCGACGCCTTCCGGCTCGAGCACTTCCATCAGGCACTGGGCGACCTGCTGAGTGAGCCGCTCCTGCACCTGGAGCCGGCGGGCGAACATGTCCACAATGCGCGGGATCTTGCTGAGCCCGAGGACCTTCTTGCTCGGGATATAGGCGACGTGCATCGTGCCGAAAAACGGCAGCAGGTGGTGCTCGCACAGGCTGAAGAACTCGATGTCCCGGACGATCACCATCTCGTCGTATTCGACGTCGAAAAGCGCGCCGTTGACCACGTCGTCGACTCTCTTCTCGTAGCCCTCGGTAAGGAAGCGCAGCGCCTGCTCGACCCGGTCGGGCGTTTTCTGCAGACCGTCGCGCTCCGGGTCCTCGCCGAGGTGGGCCAGAACCTGCCGGATCAACCCGGCGATGGCCCCTGTTGCGTCACGTTTCGGCATCACTTCTAGAATGGCGTTGTTCCCTGACATGTTTCATCTTCCTGTCAGCTCGATGACGTTCTTGCGGGTTTCGTAAAGCCGCACCGTATCGAGGACCGGCCCGTCCGAGAACTCGCCGGGCCACGCTCTCGAGAGGCGTCTCCAGATCTCCCGGGCCACGTTCTCGGTAGTGGGTACCACATCGCCAGCCGCGAATGTCTGGATCCGGCTGTTCAGGTCGGCGTAACGGAACTCGCGCAAGACTTCCCGTTCGACGAGCTCATCCAATCGGCGGACCGGCACCACCCGGCCGGACTCCTCGCTCACCGGCCCCCGCACGCTGATCTCCAATACGTAGTCGTGTCCATGCCCGAACGGGTTGTCGCACTTGCCGTATACCTGCCTGTTCTCTTCGCTGCTCAGCCGGCGGGAATGCAGCCGGTGCGAGGCGGCGAACCGGTAACGCCGCGTAACTCTCATTGTCCGTCCTCGCCGAAACAGTCCACGTAGAAGTCGTCCGTCTCGTAGAGCCGCACCCGGTGGAGCCGAACTCGGGCATCGGAAAAGTGCCGGGCGAGCCGGCGCCAGATGTCCCGGGCGATGTTCTCCGGCGTCGGAACCACCCGGTCGAATGGCGGCACTTCACGGTTCAAGAAACGGTGGTCGTAGCTGTCCACGATCTCGCGCTGCGTCACCTCATTCAAGGCCTTCAGGTCATAGACCATTCCGGTTACGGGGTCGGGCTCCCCTTCCAGGGTGATCTCGGCGACGAAGTTGTGTCCGTGGCCGTGGGGACTCGCTTCCTCCCCGTAGAGCCGCCGGTTCTCCTCCTCGGACAGCTCCGGCCGGCGGCAGACATGAGAAGCCGAGAACTCCAGCTTTCGCGTGATCAGCATTTGCATTCGCAGAACGCGGGGGTGGATGCGGCGCAATCCTCAGCCGCGGACCGCCCCGCTCTTTCCATTAGATGAACTCGAGACCGCCGCGATCCTCTAAAATTGTAAGTGACTTGCAATGCAATCATCGAGGACTGACCGGATACTGAAGGCGCTCATCGGCGGACTGCTGGCGGTGCTGATCTTCGTCGTCGCCGACACGCTGCGCGACCGCGTGATCGGGGTGGGGGACACGGCGCCGGACTTCCAGATCCAGACCGACAGCGGCCTCGTCGTCTCCCCGGCGAACTTCGGCGGTAAGGTTCTGGTGCTGAACTTCTGGGCCACGTGGTGTCCGCCCTGCATCGAAGAGATCCCTTCCCTGAACGCCTTCCATCAAAAGCTCAAGGATGAGGGTGTGGTGGTGCTCGGCATCAGTGTGGACGAGGACGCGGGGGCGTACCGGCGCTTCCTCGAGAGGCACAACGTCAAGTTCCTTACGGCCCGCGATCCGGCGGCGGAAATCAGCTCCCGTTACGGGACCTACCGCTATCCGGAGACTTACATCATCGATTCGGCGGGCAAAGTGCGGCAAAAGATCATCGGCGCCACCAACTGGTCGGACGAGCGGATGATAGATTACGTTCGCTCTCTGCTCTGACCGGGAGATGGCGCGCTGCCGGAGGAGCAGGCGACAGGGACTCATGATTCCGTCAGCATTACGAGAAGCGCTCAAGGCCTTGTTCGGGGAGCAAGGCTGTCTCGACCGGCCCGAGGACCTCACCCTTTACGAGTACGACGGCGCGGTGGACAAAGCCCGCCCCGAGCTGGTGGTGTTTCCCCGCAGTACCGAGGAGGTCGTCTCCGTAGTGAAGCTAGCCCGGGACTACGGCGTCCCGATCGTCGGCCGCGGGGCCGGTACCGGTCTGAGCGGCGGGGCCGTCCCGGTGGCGGGCGGCGTGATGATCGCTTTCTCTCGCATGAACCGTATCCTGGAAATCGACCTGGCCAACGAGAGGGCTGTCGTGCAGCCCGGCGTCGTCAACCTCGATATTACCGCCGCAGTGGAAACCGACGGGTGTTTTTATGCCCCCGACCCCTCCAGCCAGAAAGCTTGCACCATGGGCGGCAACGTCGCCGAGAACTCCGCGGGCCCCCATACCCTGGCTTACGGGGTGACCGCCAACCACGTGCTGGGCCTGGAGCTGGTGCTGCCGGACGGCAGCGTCGTCGAGACCGGCGGCAAGGAGCTCGACCTGCCGGGCTACGACATCACCGGCCTGATCACCGGCTCGGAAGGCATGCTGGCGCTGGTGACGAAAATCACCGTCCGGCTGATGCGGAAACCCGAGGCCGTCCGGACCCTGCTCGCCATCTACGACTCGCCTGAAGACTGTGGAGAAACGGTTTCCGAGATCACTGCCTGCGGCATTACACCGGTGGCCCTCGAAATGATGGACGGCGTGATGCTGCGGATGGTGGAAGAGGCCACCGGCGCCGGGTATCCCATGGACGCTTCAGCGGTGCTGCTCATCGAGGTCGAGGGCGTACGCCAGGCCATCGACGAGCAGATCGAGCAGATCCGTGAGGTCTGCCTGCGGTGCCGGGCGCGGGAGATCCGCGAGGCCCGTACCGCCGAGGAGCGCGCCCGGCTGTGGAAAGGCCGCAAGAACGCCTTCGGGGCGATCGGGCGGGTCAGCCCGACGTACCTTGTTCAGGACGGAATGGTGCCCCGGAGCAAGATTCCCGCCACGCTGCGTTTCATTCAGCAGGTGGCGGAGAAATACGGCCTGACGATCAGCAACATTTTCCATGCCGGCGACGGCAACATGCACCCGTTGATCCTCTTCAATGCCCGCAAGCCCGGTGACCTGGACAAAGCGATGCGGGCGAGCTTCGAGATCCTCGGGAAGTGCCTGGAATACGGCGGCTCCATCACCGGCGAGCACGGCGTCGGGATCGAGAAGATGCCGATGATGCCGAAGCAGTTCTCGCCCCAGGCGCTGGAGACGATGCGGCGCATCAAGGATGTGTTCGATCCGGAAGGGCGGCTGAACCCCGGCAAGATGTTGCCGGATCCCGATCCCTCCCGGCAGGCCGCCGCCGCGGATTGAGGCCCCGGCTTCCCCCCGACAGGTCGGCGACGGCAACAGATCCGCCCGTTTCAGCCCCCGGCGCTTTCCGCCTCATTGAGGGCCGAGACCGGAGCGCCCGCGCGGCCCGTGTCCGCCGGCCTGTCCGCGCTCCCCGGCCACTTCGTGAAGGAGTCGTAGACGACCCGCACGAGCGGCCTCCAGTTCCGCGCGATGAGCTTCGCCCATGCCCAGGCTCCTTTTTGCGGGAAGTAGATGTTCCGGAAGAAGAGCCGCGCCACGAAATGGCTGATCTTATATGCGGCCGGCTGATCATGCAGGGCATCGAGCGCTCTCGACGCCGCGGAAGGGCTGTAAGCCCGCGTCCAGGCTTCCCGGACTTCGGCCTGAACCTCGGACGCGGTCATCCCCCGGGGCGTGTGCGCCATGCGGAACGGCGTGAACTCGAGCCAATGCTTCGGTCGCGTGAGCCGGCCTTCTTTCGCCAGGCGCTCATAGAACGGTGTTGCAGGGAACGGGGTGATCTGGCCGAAGACGGGCAGCCCGGGAGCCCAGGTTTCCAGTTTGTCCAAGGTGCGGGCGCCGACTCCCCGTCGGTCGTTGTCCAGTCCGAAGATGAACGAGGTGATCGCGTATATGTTGCGGCGCGCCAACCGGTCCAGCACTGCCCCGTATTCGGCCGGTTTGCTGAAGCCCTTGTTGACCGCAGCCAGGTTCGCCGGATCGAGCGATTCCATCCCGATGAAGATCCACCGGCCTCCGGACTCCGCGATCAGCTCCACCAGCTCCTCGTCGTGCAGCAGGTTCGCGCTGATCTGGGCGATCCAAGTGAGTTGCGCGCCCGCGGCGATGATCTCCCGCAGGAGCGACTTGGTGCGCTTCACGTTGATGGCGAAGTTGTCGTCCACGAAAAAGACGGCGATCTGGCCGCGGCTTCGGGCCGCCCGCGCCTTCAAACGCAGCAGTTCTTCCACGATGCTTTCATTCGTGCGGAACCGGATCGAGCCGCCGAAGAATCCCGTCACCGTACAGAACTCACAGCCGTACGGGCAGCCTCGGCCGGATTCGATCGGGATGATGTGGAACGTCTCCCACTCTAGGCGGAAACGTTTCACCACCCATCTCATGAACCCCGGAACCCGGTTGAATTGTTCGATGTCGAGCGACTCCCACGGGATCTTGGGGTAGCCGCCCAGGTCCGGCTTGCGGGGCCGTCCGAATTCGTCCGCGGCCGCATAGCGGTCCTTCAGGCAGCCCCGGGCCGCGTCTTCCACGATCTGCGGCCAGATCTCGTCCGCCTCGCCGATCGCGACGGCGTCGGCGTGGCGCGGTCCACCGTCTTCTCCCAGCGCTTCTTCCGGGATCGCGGTGACATGAGGTCCGCCCATGACCACCGGCACGCCCGCCGCCCGCAGGGCGCCGGCGACACGATATGCCTTGGCGATCATTCGAGTCATGGCGCCGATCCCCACCAGGCCGACTCCCTGGTCACGAACGAACCGGACCAGTTCGGCGTCGCTCATCGGCTGCGTGTTCCCGTCGATCAAAACGACCTCGTGCTCCGGAGGGGTGAGCGTTTGGAGCAGGAACATCCACAGGTGTGGCATGAAATTCTGCGTCACGCCGTTGTCTGGGTTGTAGAGTAGGATTTTCATGGTGATGCTTGGGCTGCGTTGCCGAAAGCCGAGCCGGCCCGAGAAGCAGTTGTACCGCCCGATAGAGTGGACCGGGGGTCGCCAGGCGCAACCGCCGGAAGTCCCGGCCCGCGCCGGACGCGATACGATTCGGTGGTCGAGAGGGCGGTATTCACCGGCGTGATCTTTCTGCCACCGCTGCGCTGGGTTTAGAGTCAGAGGGCGGGGAGCATACAATCTTTTGGAAGGAGCAGCCCAGCTCTTTGCCGAGGTGCCGGCCCGGCGCCCGACATCCTGTTTTAGTTACATCTCAGCCCGGAGGCAACTCAATCATACCCGATTCGGGATTCCCCCACATGAGAAAGCTCTGTGGCGGGGACAACTTTTTCCAGCCTAAGGGCGACGTGCAGGCGGTTTGCCACCGCGGTCGGTGGGTCTCGCCGTCTCCGGGGGGTGTCACCGGGTGGCGCCCAGGTAGGTCTTGCGGATCTCCGCCGCCACCGTGAAATGCGGATCGACTACATTGGCGATCTCGTATTCGAGCGCATGGCCCATCAGCAACGAGGCGCCCCGCTCGTCGAAACCGTAGTCGGCCATCAGCCACCGCAGGAGCTCTGTCGTAGCGTGTTGCAGCGCCTGGAGGAGCGGCCGGGCGCTGCCAAGCACCATGATGTAGTCCGCGGTCTCCAGCCGCGGCCAGCCGATCTTCTTGTGTTGGATCAGTTCCACCCGGAAGGTCACGTCCATCGACACCTCCAGCGCGTTGCCGACCACTTCGCCGCTGCCCTGGCGCGCGTGCCCGTCGCCCAGGAACAGCAGCGCTTCCGGCTCATAAACCGGCAGCATCAGCTGGACGCCGGCGACCATGCCGGGGTAGTCCATGTTGCCGCCAAAGCGGTCTGGCGTGCTGGTCGGGACCGCCGCCTTGCGGTCTGGAGCCGTTGCCACGCAGCCGAGCATCGGCCGCAAGGGCACTTCGATGACCGAAGGGCGGACGGCGCTTACCTCGAGCCGGGCGACGCCTCTCTCTTGGTCGATCATCCAGGTCTCTGTCGTCTGTTTCCGCTCGGCTTCGAAGCGCAGGAAGTCCGGATCCGCGGCATAGGGCGCGAGCACGCTGCTCGACTAGGCCGTCGCACGGTTCGGTTCGATCTTCTCGAGGTAGACCACCAGCACGTCACCCGGCATCGCCCCTTCGATGTAGAACGGCCCGGTCTGTGGGTTTGGACGCTCGGCTACCTTCTTGTTGTTCTCATCGTAGCCGCGGGCGTCGATGGTTCGGGTCACGACGCGGTCGCCCGGCCGGATGCGCAGCACGGGCGGATGGGCGGAAGAGAACGTGTTGTGGAAGACGTTCGGGTTGAAGCGATGAGTTCCCCCCCCGGCCTGGCGTCACGGCGGCCAGAAGGATCCCCGCCACTATGGCGATCAGCAGGTTTGGTGTCATTGCCACCTCCGTTGGCTGGGTCGCCAGCATCCTAGCAAAGATTCCGGGCGGGAGGCGCAAATGCAGATACAGAGAGGCTCGAGCTCTGCGGGCGCGTCGCGCCGGCGCTCAAGCAAACGCTCTGGACAGTCGGCTTTTGGGGTGAGTGAATGCGCCCCAGGAAAGAGACCGCAGTGGCCCCACTCGAATTGAACCGAAGGGAACTGTTCGACATAGCCGGCGTATCCGCGGCTAGTAGCCTGGCTGGCGAGGCGCCGGTCCACGAATCCCGGCCGAACATCGACGCGCTGGCCCGGGACGGCGTCACGTTTTCGCGCTACTATGTGACGTCGGCGGTCTGCACGCCGAGCCGCTATTCCTTGGTGACCGGCCGCTATGCCAGCCCCAGACGGCCTTTCCGCCGTCGGTTCCCGCCCGGAACTCCCGGCACGATCCAGTGGAACACGAACCTCGATCCCGAAGAGACCAACATTGGGCGGGAGCTCAAGCGGGCGGGCTACGCCGCTGGCATGGTCGGCAAGTGGCGCCTCGCCGCCGGGGGGCAACGGCCGGGTCCAGGGCTTGAACAAGGACGCCGACCCGTTCGACCCGGAAGAGAACCGCCGCGTGCGGACCGTCTATGAACGCAACCTGCGCTACATCCAGGTGAACTTCGGCTGGGACTACGCCGAGCGGATCTACATCAACAACAAAGAGTGGCTCGGCCTGTCTGAGAAGATGGCCGTCCACAACCTCGAGTGGGTCACTGAGGGAGCGCTGGAGTTCATGGACCGTTACCACCGCCAGCCCTTCTTCCTCCACCACCGCTCACGCTCCCCCACGAAAAGTACGGGGCAAGGATGATGCAGGGCGATCCGCAGTTCACTCCGCCTGGAATTCTCGACGGAGCGTCTGAAGCGGTGCCGCCCCGCGGGTCGGTCTTCGAACGGCTGCGCAAGGAGGGCCTTGCAGAGCGCAACGCCGTGGCCACCTGGATCGACTACGCCGTGGGCGTCGTGATGCAGAAGCTCAAGGAGCTCGGAGTGGCTGACAATGCGCTCCTCATCTTCAGCAGCGACCATGGCAGCCGCGGCAAGTACACCTGCTACGAGGCGTGTCACATCCCGTCCATCGCCCGTTGGCCCCGGGGGATCCGGAAACCCGGGCAGGTGGGCTCAATCTGCGTGAACGTGGACCTGGCGGTCACCTCCCTAGATCTGGCCGGGGCGGCGCCGCCCGAGGGCATGGCGCAGGACGGCGCCAGTTTCGTTTCGATTCTGCGAGGCGGAGCCGAGCCGTCCAACTGGCGCCAAGAGCTCTACCTGGAGTGGAGTGCTCGACCATCCGGGGCGTGGTGACGCGCAAGTGGAAGTACATCGCCAACCGCCCGCCGGCCAGAGCGCAGCGAGCGATCCGAACCGACGTGGTGGAAGCGGCGCGCACCGGCCGGCTACGGTTCGTGTCGCTTGATGGGCAGCGCAACTCAAACCGCGGCGCCGCCCGGGAGAGCATTCGCTATGGGGTCTTGTTCGATTCCCCGAAGTATTTCCAATGCGACCAGCTCTACGACGTGGAGAACGACGTTTTCGAGCAGCACAATCTGACCTGCGACCCGCGGTTCCGGGGTATCCTCGATGACACGAAAGACCGGCCGCGCGGCCTGATGACGGAGCTGCCTCACACGTTCGGGGAGTTTAAGACCTCCTAGCGCTTTTCGTCCCTCGACATCCGAGGCCACGGCGTCGTGAATCGGGCGGAGTGCAGTGAGATACCGGCTTCGTGCCCCAGCGCTGGGGCAGCCTCCCGGGCCAGCGGATGCCGGTTCGAGCCTGTGGTGCTGAGCCAGTGGGAAACCCAGCCCTTGCGCGTCCTGAAGTTGAATTGAGTTTCTGGGGCGGCCGCCGATATTGTTCCTAATCGATTGAGAGATAGCAGCATATTGGCGGAAGCTAGTGGGAGTCGAAACCGATCAGGGGGTGATTCGGAGTGACTGGACGCGACTAAGTCCTTTGTTTTCAACACAGATAGCCGCCCCGAGTCACCTCCAATGGGACGCTTCCAGGCACAATCTGGGCACAGTTCGGGCACAGTTGGAGACGCACCCGAGAGGGGGATTCTTGATCAACGTCTTATGAGACGAATTGGAGGAGGAAACATGCCGCGGCACTGCAAAGTCTGCACCCATCCGGAGCGGGAAGGTATCGAAAAGGACCTCGTCTCCGGCGGCTCCATTCGGGACATAGCGAAACGTTTCGGATTGTCGCCGGCGAGTGTCCACCGACACAAGTCCGACCACTTGCCGGCCTCTCTCGTCGAGGCCCGACAGGCCCAAGACGTCGTGCGGGCGGACTCGGTGCTCGACGAAATCCGCGCCGAAATCCGGCGCATCCGCAGGCTCTATGAGAAGGCCGAAGCGATCCTCGACCGAGCCCAAGACCAACCAATCGCCTTGAAGACCGTCCGCGAGCTGAGCCGCCTGCACAAGGAGATGCGGGAGACGCTCGAGCTGCTGGCCCGGATCTCAGGAGAGCTCGAGCAGCAACACGCCCCTAAGACGGCGGTGCTCATCGTCCCGGAACAGCTTCCGCCGGGGGCCCCTTGCCACCTCAACAAGGAGTACTGGCTCCAGAGAGGGTTCCTGGGTCCGGGCGAGACGGCCGTGCCGGAAGGCGCCAACGTGATCGAGGTGGAACCGGAGCCGGTGAAGGCCGGATGATCGACTCATTGCCCCCCCGCACGAGGTCAAGAAACCACCTGTGGGCTTGAACGGGTGGCGCCGAGGAGCCAGGCCCCTCGCCCAAGTGGCCTGCGATGCCGGCAAGTGCTCATCTGCACCGGCAGGTTCCAGTTCGGCCGCCGGCGGCTCTACGGAGCGAAGACTTCGGCCGTCTGCCGGATCAGCTCGAAGACGCGACCGTCGTCGTCGGACCGGGTGCGGCCGGAGAGAGCTTCGATCCACCGCCCGGGGAGTCCGGCCCGGCCGTGAAGTGCACCCACCGCCGCCCCGACGATGGCCGCTACCGTGTCGTTGTCCCGGGTCTCGTTCACCGCGCGGACGATGGCCTCTTCGGGATCGCCGCCGTGCTTCATCTGAATGTAGAGGACGCAGGGCACGGTCTCGAGCAGGTAGGCGCCCGAATACCACCGGTCGGCGGCCTTGCACACGGTGAGCCCGGCCTCCCAAGCCCGTGGCAGCTCCTCCTCCAGGAGCCTCCACAGCGGCCCTTGGAATCCCGCTAGGCGTGGGCTGCGCGGGCGGTAGGATTCGTCGCGTTCGGTCTCTTTGAGTACGGCGAGGAACCGCTCGAGCCACCACGCCGGCACCGGCGGCTTCCCGGCCCGCAGCAGATCCCACAGCACGGCCACGAAGGCGATCGAGGAAGCGATGGCCATCGAATCGTTGTGAGTGATCATGGTGCAGAGGGCGGTGTCGGCCCACAGGGCGGGCGAGGGGTTCCGCAGGTGCGGGACCAGGATCGGCGCGATCCGCATCAGCGCTCCGTTGCCGGCCGAGGGGACGCCGCAGCGTTCCCAGGGCTCGCCGGCGCCGTAGTTGAACTGGAACTGCCGGACGGTGTTGCCGATGCCGAAGATGCGGCGTCGGGCGAAGCGCCGGGCGAGCGAGGCCGGATCGAAGCCGCCATCTTCCAACGCCTGCTCGAGCGTCCAAAAAGCCAACTGGGTGTCGTCGGAGGGATAGCCGCGCGCGTCGCCGTTCCACGGATGGACCAGGTAGTCGCGGATCTCGCCGTGCTGCTCGTACCGGGTGCGGGGCGACTGACTTTCAGTGGTGTTGCGGAGAGCGTCGCCGATGGCCAGGCCCAGCAGCATCCCCTCGACGCGCGAGAAATCGAAGCCGTCGGGCAGCTCCGGCGGACTCTGCCGGAAGATCTCGCCGTCGCGGACGCGGATGCGGCTCGATGCCAAGAGCTCGCGGAACCGAAGAAGGCTGTCCATCGCCGGCCCTCCAGCCGGAAGCGTACCGGCAATCGCCAGCCGGGTCAAGCGTGGCGGAGTGTCCGAGTCACGACCACCGTTCCGAAAACTGAACCTTTTGGAACGTTCGGTACCGCTCTCATAAGCGCTTTGAATTCAGCAGCGAGACGGGCGCTCTGCAGGCAGGTTTTTGGAACGCCGTCTGGTCTCGGGTAGACCGGCTGCGGGCGGACGCGGACGTAGAATTCACAAGAGTTCGCAATCTGCAATCTAAGAACGAAAAGTTTGGCAAGAAGACCGTCCGCATCCGCCCGCACAGTCGCGCCGGCCCACCGCCGCTGCCGTATTTCCTGTCGTGCCTACGAGGACCCCTGTTGAGCCTTCAGAGCCCGGGCTACCGTCCCTACGCCCAAGCCCATCTTGCGGGCGATCTTGGCGATCGACAGCCCCTGGCGCCGGAGCCGGTGCACCTCTTCCCGGTCGAAGACCCGCCGCGGCCGGCCGATCCGCTTCCCTTGCGCCTGTGCCCTCCGTACGCCAGCCTGGACCCGCTCCCGGATCAATTCCCGTTCGAACTCCGCCACCGCCGCCAGAATGTGAAGCAGCAGCTTCGAGGCAGGGTTCGATTCGTCCGTGTCCAGGCCCTGTGAAGCCGCGATGAAGCGGATGCCGAGCCCGGCCAGCTCCTGGATCGCAGAAACGCAATGCACCAGCGACCGGCCGAAGCGGTCGAGCTTCCAAACGACGACAACGTCGAAGCGCCGGAGCCGGGCGTCCTGCATCAGGCGGTCGAGCCCCGGCCGATCGCCCCTGCAGCCGCTGAGGGTGTCCTGGTAGACGCTGGCGAGTTGCCAGCCGCGGCGCCTTACGTATTCGGTCAGCTCGGCGATCTGAAGGGAATTGTCCTGGTCCGTCGTCGAGACCCGGGCGTAAATCGCTGCTCTCATGTCCCTCCTCCACCTTCGAATCGTCCGAAGCAGACGACCGTCCACGGCGGCTCCCGTTCCGGCGGCCATTCGCCTCGCGGGGCGGGATCGCCGAGGCTATTGGCGTAAGCGAGGGTATCTTCCAGCCGGTCGTCCTGGAACCCCCGGCCCTTCTCAGGCGTCCCATCAACCCGCACCGCGAACTTGCGCTCCCCGGCCTCCAACTCCTCGAGCAAAAGTACGCTCACGAAGGTCACCTTGCCGTCGATCCGCCGGACGGCGGACTTCTGTCGCCAGTCTTGTGACGTCAGCGCGTCGGTCAGTAGGGCGTGGTCAATGCCGTCGAAGTCCGGATTGATGGGCCGGTTCTTCATGAGCCAAACAGCAGCCATGACATGCGCTCTTTACTGGACTCGATCAGGGGGAACCGAAGGGCAGGACCTCGCAGACTTTGATTCGCAGGCCGATCAGCTCCGCGCATCGAGGACCGTCAGCCCTCAGGCACCGCGGCGTGCCGGATCCCTTCGGACCGCTCCTGATGCTGTCGCTGTCGACGCAGGAGCCCGGCCTGAGGTTTCAGTGTTCAGTGTCGCCGGATGCCGCCGCATCCGCCGCCTCCACCGCCGCGGCAACCGCCGGTTCCGCCCGGGGGTACCCCCTTTTCGGCCGCTGGTGCCATTCGGCCCCTTGACGGTGTGAATTCCGGTCACCTGTGATGCGGCGTATCAGTCAGGCAAGCTTCACTGAGGTCCTCGGCAAGACGGTCCCACGGGCGAGGAATTCACTCGAAGCAATGCCCGGGCGCCGACAAAGCGGTCAGCCGTCCACCCGCACTCTCAAATAAGTTCCCACAGACCGCGGGGAGAGATGTGTGCCGCCTTCATTCTCCGTCGCTTCCTCAGTTCAGTGGCCGCCCACCTGATGTCATACTGCCACGTATAGAAAAGATCCCCAGAGGCCCTGAGTTCCTGTTCGTATTTTTCCCAAACGTACTTACATACATCCACGATCCTCGCAGATTTTCCGTGGAACAATAGTGCTTCTATCAGCCAGTTTTGGAGGTCGTATTTGTCAGCCACTCGTTCCTCCTGTTTGCCAACACGACGTTGCCCTGCTGCACGGTTTCACTGAAACGGATCTTCCCGAGCATCTTTGTGGCTTGGTGGCGAGAGTGTCCGACTCTTTGCAGCAGGTGCCTCCTGTTCTCAGAATGGTCGCAGAAAACCCATGGTACACGCAACGCTGCTTGGTGATTCGACCGAAGCGCCAAGGCGTGACCGTCTGTGAAGGGTCTTCCGGGTGCCCGGGTAGACTTGAGCGCTCCAGGTCTGGCACTGTCCTCCGCGCGGCGCGGTCACAGCGGCAGTGGTTGCGCACCGGGCAATAGCGATGGACGATGTGCGATCGACGGGCGTGGAAGCACTGGCGCCAGAGCGCCGGCAGATAGGGCACGGGCGGACGAAGCGGGTATGAGGCCGGTCCCATCGTCCAAGAAATTCCTGCGGTGGAGGAAGGAATTCCGGAAAACGGCTAGGAGTGTCGGGGGCAATCGGGCGGATCGAGCGTGGCCAGGGTCTGGCGTGAGGTCTGGCCCTCTGTGTATAGTTGTACGTTGGCAGCGCGACGAGAGAGCCCGAAGCGGCGCTACACGACCCGAATCCAGAAGGGCGGCGCACTGCTCGACGAGATGCGGCAACTGGTTCGGAGCTGGGGGGAGGCGCCGGTGACGAAACAGGCGCGAGCGCGGGGCTCGCATGATCCAGTCGGCTTTCTACTCCCGGGCCAAATCCTCCTCTGGAACCCACTCCACATTCGCCTCGTCCAGGGGCTCTTCGACCGCATTGCGAAGCCAGAGAGGATCATAGCCATCCGGCGAACTCCCCTCAACTCGCACGGTCAGCTTTCCATCAATCGACTTGTCCGCCAGATTCGCCAGAGCTGGGAACGCTTTGAAAAGCTGGTCTCGTGTGGCTTTGAATGTGAGACAGACGTTCCTCTGCGATACGGCTGTGGGACCAGTGCCCGTGCCAGTGATCCCCCCGCCTTGACTTCTTGATCTCCGGCGTCCTTTGTTTCTACCGCCGTTTCTTCCCCGCCGGCCGAGACGCCAGGTTCAGCAGCCGCCTTCTCCGGGATCGCTGAAGGAACCATGAGAAATCCGGAATCGAAATCGACTTCATCTTCCGCCAGCGGCCGCCCGATGACGACTTTGTCTGGATTCACCTCGAACTTGCCGTCGGCCCCCAGCGCCGGGTAGGCGCCGCTTGTATAGGCGAACGCTCCTTCGGAGACGCCCCGAGCAATGCCCCTGCGCACGACATCGGAGGATTCCAGACGCGGTGGGGTGATGTCCCGGAAGAATGCCTCCAGTACGTCCGATGCCTTGACCCCCAGAACCGGCGGTTCCCCCTCGGCCGGGGCCTCGCCCAACCTCACCCGTTCAGCGATCTTGCGCGGGGTGACACTGCCGTAAACGCGGGGCGCCCCGACGCTCGTCAGCAGCTCCATGATCCGCTCATGGATGCCAGTCGCCTGGAGCGGCCGTCCCCCACGCTCCACCTTCTCGATTTCCAGGGCGCCTCCCTCGACCCGGGGCAACCAGACGCTGGTGTAGAGGTCGCGAAACGCGGACTCCGCTGCCGCTTCTTCAGTCCGGCGCCGCTCTTTAAGCTGATCCAATTGGTCTTTCGAAAGCCGCAGCTGCTTCTTCCTGGCTTCGACGCGCTCAATAGCCAGCAGGTACCGCACGGCGCGGGAAAGGGCCTCAATCCGTTTCTTGTGCGGGATCGCCAGCCCAAGCCCGTTCCGGTAGCGCCTCGGGCGGTCCCCATGCTTCGTGAGCAGTTCTTTCGCCCAGCGCTCTTGTTCGGTGCGTGTTTCTCGCGCGAAGTCGAGCGGAAGATACGCGACAAGAAACTGCGGGTCTTCATCCTGGATCTCTTGGCTCTTCACAGGCCAGACCACAGCATTGTGATGCCCGGCCAGCCGCTTCTCGAGCATCTCCTTGATCCGTGTGCGGACCGGCCCGTTGCCCCTTGCGCTCGTCTTTTCTTTGGCGATGGTCTGTTCTTCGTCCTCGATGAGCTTCGTGATGTTGGGATCCTTCTTGAAACAGTAGCGGACCCCGTCATAGTGCAGGTACAGGCAGGTGGTACGGAGTTCGGAGAGCACAGCCGTGGCCGTGATGTTGTCGAGATCCGGCCCTACACAGGCCGCCAGTAATTCGCTTTCGGTCACGCCAGGAGGCAGGGTTTCCCCTTCACCCACCCCTTCACGGTGCAGCCCACCGAACGAGTACAAGAGGATCGCGGTAGCCAACCGCGTCGCCGGCTTTACACTTGCCAAGGCCGGCGACTCCCGCGCGAACCGCTCATCGATCCTCTTGGCCCGCGCGTTCGGCCCCTCGATGTCGGCTGTAATTACCGGGTCGTAGTCGTTTTGAGCGCCAAGCTCTTTCAACATCTTGACGCGGACATCGACATCTTTCAGCGGTACGTCTCCCGGCCCCAGGATCGGCTGCGCTCCCCCGTTCTTCTTGAGCGAGTAAAGGCAAGATGCTAGAAACCGCAGCGCGCCGCGCGTCCGCTGAAAGGCGTCCACCGCAGTCCACCGCTCCCGCATGACGTCGATCAGAGCAGGGTGAAATGGGTAGGCCCTGCGCATCCGGTCTCGAAAGAGCTTGCCCTCTTCATCGGCCTGCAAGCGCTCCGCCGTCGATTCGGCATAAGCCCTTCTCATACCTGTCACGACTTCCTCGTACGCCGTGGCCACCTCGGCCGCCGCACCCGTGTCAGGAGGCGCCCCGAGAAGCCGGCGCTGCAATATGGGCAGGATCTCGTCGCCGGTCACTGGCTCCCTGAGCTGGTCCACCCGGGATGCAAGCTTGTCGATCTCCGCTAACAGGGCGACATTCCCGAGGGCCTCCCGGGCGCTCCACGTCAACGAATACACGAGCGCCGCGTTGTGGCTCCCCGAGACCTCCACCGTGAGGTTCTGGAAGAAGTCCTTGGCCTGCCGCTGAAGCGTCGAGTCGAGCACGCTGACCGCCGCGGCCCTTTCCATGTACTTCAGCACCTCGTCCAACAGGATCAAGACCGGGCGTCGGTCCGCCCCTTTCGTCAATAACTCCCGGATGACATCTCCACCCGGGGCCACGCGGTCCGCATCGTGTTCAGCAACGATGGGAAAGGCCTTGTCGGGGTCGATCTGCCAAGCGAGCCACCCCCACATTGTGCGGATTGTCTGTCCGTTCTCCAGCGTCTTACCATTGCGGGCGTCAAACTTCTCCCCGTCGAACACCGCCACGGCCACGTTCTCGGGGCGCGCGAACCCTTGGGCCTCCGGAATGTTATCGAGGGCGTCCCGCCGGCGCGCAGCATGGAGAAGCGAAGCCAGGGTGTGGGACTTTCCCCCGCCAAATGGCGTGCGGAGCTTGAGCACGCGGTTGTAGCCCGATCGGCCGGCCAGGGACGCCAACACCTCCTCGAGTAGCTTCCGGAGATCGGCCGTCAAATATGTCGCCCGGAAGAATGCCTCCGCATCCCGGTTCACCACCGGGACGTTCGGATCTCCCGCGGCGATGGCTCCCAGATCGATGGCAAACACCGCTTCGGTGAGCGCTCCCGCCTCCACATCAGGGTGGAGCTTCACCAAATCAGTCCAGGGGCGAAGCGTTCGTGTCGTCATTCAGACTCCTCCAAACCGGTCGTCTCCTTCGGCTCGTGAATGCGAATCCTTCCCGGTTCGACAATCCACAAAGCTCCTTTGAGGGGGCCGGACTTCAACATGGGCAACGCGCTCAGGAGGGTCTGTCGCACGAGGCTCAACACAGGTCTGGGGATACGCACAATGACAATGCCTTCTGTGGGCTCCGGGGGATATCGGAGGGAATTCGAGAAATCGAGGTCCAGCGTGACCAGTACCTGCCGCGAGTCCCGGCAGACCCGATAGAGTGTCTCATCCTGGCACCCCGATAGCCCTTCGTCCTGAACGGTATCGACGTCAAAGCCTTCGGTCTGGAGCAAAGGCACGAGCCGCAAGTCAAAGTTCTCATCCAGCTTCAACTTCATGGCCCGTCAGTCTTCACCGGGATGGGAATAACGCGTTCCCGCGTCATCTCGGCGGCGTAGGCGAGCGCCGCCCGAATGTCCTCGATCGTCAACTGCGGATAGGCCTCGAGCAGCTCTTTCTCAGAAACACCTGCCGCCAGGTTTTCGACAATCAGCGACACCCAGATCCGCGTGCCCTTGATGCAAGGTCGGCCGTGACACACATTCGGATCGATCGAGATCCGTTCCTTCCAATCCTGTTCCGTCATCCCCTATCCTCCTTGCCGAACAGCGCCAGGCCCTGCGCCCAACGATCCGGCTGCGCTTCCCGCTCGGTCACGACTTCGCTAGGGCGCCTCACCTCACTCACGCGACTGCTTCAGCAATCGCTTCAGGTGGTCCATCACGATCCGATAAGCGGCTTCCACGAGCACTCTGTCCCGCTCAGAGGCGACCTCCTTGTCGCCGTGGAACAGATTGCACCGCACGTGATAGACACATTCCATGACTTCGGTGAAACACGTCGGGCTATTCACGTAATAGATGTCATCCCGTCTCGCGTGCATGTCCCGGACGCCTTGTCGAAAGCGCTGCACGGCTGTTTTGTAGTCCTGATCCCGCAAGCAATACTGGTGAAATTCGACGATGGACTCATCGCGTGCAAACTCCCGGACCTTGTTGTGGTCTCCGCTGGGGCAGGGATACCTCCGTGTAAGATACGCATTGAACGCAACCCAAAGTGCCATGAAGCGGAAGAACGAATCCAAGGGCGGATTGAGGCCCGGGGCCTCCTTCTCGGCCACGTGCAGCCACGCCTCGATTAATCTCCGCGAGTCTTCGTCCATCTGCTAAGCACCCGCAAAAAGCGGACCGGCTGCCAGCCGCCGCTCGATGAGCGCCCGCCAGTTGGCAAGCAGTTTCTTGAGTGCCGCCTGCTCGGCCGGTGTGGTGGCGACCGCGTGTTCCCCTCCATTATCGCGGCTCCCTTCGAGGGCAGCGCCGGCCAGCGCTTGCGCGAGCAGCCGCAGCCGTTCCCGGTCGGGCTGGGCTTCGTCCAGGAAGCGGTTCAAGCTCCTGGGCTCATATTCCATCAGCCAAAGGATTCGGTGCAGAACATCAATCAGTGGAGCAGGCTGCGAGCCTGCCCCCGATGCCGACCGGCTGGCAGCCGGTCCCACGGAAAGCCCCAGCTTCTCGTTGTCGCCACGCTCGGTGAAGTCAAGCAAACGGTACTTTCCTTTCTTTTTCTCAACCAAGGCACGGGTACCCGCCGAGAGGCCGTTCGGACCGTCCAGTTCCACGTTCTGGCCGTAGGTGAACACAATGGCTTCGCCGGCGTCCATCTCGGCCGTCTTGTACGTGTAGCGCCACAGCACGTAGAAGCGGCTCGGGCCGTCCACCGCCGCGACACCCGCCCCTGCTACCTTGAAGATCTTCTCCAGCAGCGTCTCAAGGACCACCCCTTCTACTTCCGCCAGGAACTTCTCCGCCGGCACCTCTTCGCCGTTTGCGTACTCGACGCGGGCGAACCGCGTGAACGCGCGCAGGCCGGCGCCCACCGCCGCAATCACCAAGTCCGCCCCGGTGATGCCCATCTGCCAGAGCGAGTCAACCCGCTCGCGGACGATATGGTCGAGCTCAGACTGAACCTCATCCTCGTAAGAACCGGTTTTGTGTCCCTCACGTTTTCGGGCGACAAGAAAGATGCTGGAGGCGAGAGCGGAAGCATTTGTTGCCACCAGACGAGAACCTACCTCGGTGTCCATTGGCCACGCTTCTGTCACTGTGAATCCGGCCTTCCGGATAGCGTCAACAAGAGTAGACCACCCGAGCGTGGTTTTATGAGCATAGACGACGACAAGCGGCGCCCCGGCCTTCAAAACGCGCTGAGCTTCTCTCAGAGATTCTATCATCATGGATTCATACTCGGTCGTTGCCCTGGCCATATCACCACCATGCCGGTTCGCCAGGGCCGTGGCCTCCATCTTCTTAGGTGTCAGCTCTGATGCGAAATGCTCTGGAAAGACCGGACCAAGAATCCGTTTGAGCCACACATAGAAGAAGTCTGAGATGTCGGCATACGGAACGTTGTCGTAGTAGGGCGGATCAGTCACAACGGCATCATAGGAAGCACGTGGTTCTGAAAGTTGCGTGGTCGTGCCCCGTTCGCACTCTGCGGCTTTGGGCATGTCACCGATTCCTGGAAGAGCATCTATCAACGCTTCCAAAAGGGTTTCAAAGCTTTCAGCCTTTCTGATGACCGCGTTTGTTTCACAGAAGTCCCATAGCATCGGTAGCGGCTGGCGCCCAAAAGTATTGAGGTTGTTTTCGCCTTGAGAGAACCACCTACAGTTTGCGCTATTCCAGTCGGTGGTACGGCTGACCACCAGCGCTAGTGTTGCGGCAATTGCCTTGCCCATTTCGCTTGTTCCAATTCGGTCAAAGACTTCCCGAACTGCACATCCGTAGGTCATGTGGGCCAGCAATTGTCTAGGTGTGAAAAGGTCTCCAAAGCTTGCAAATCCGTGACGGGTAACAGCTGAGAGGCCGCGTGCGTTCGGTGAGGGACGCAGAGGATTGATTCGCTCTGTGGGCAGTGTGAATCCTGTCGTGCTACTTAGGACACAGATTCGCCTCTGAACATCAGCGTCACTTGGGATAAACTGATCGATGATAGATGGATCTGGGATATATTGCTTTCCTCTACCCTGGGGGTTGGTGCAGACCACGGCCATCAGCTGAGTACCAACGGCCGCGTACTTGCCGAGCGCTTGCACGTAGTCGGCATCCGCCACCGTGCCGCAGAACGGACAAGTGGCATTGCCGCCTTTCGAGCCCACAGAGGGGTCAAATCCAAGTCCCTTCTCCGTCATCGCCTCGACCACCTCGAAGCGCACCTTCTTCTCGCCCTTCGGAGCGATAATCTTCAAGGCGACGTACCGGCCGGGGCGCTTTTTGCGACCTTTCTTCTTGCAAAGCCAAGTCTGTTTCACCAAGGGCACCGTCGCACGGCAGGATGGGTTCTTGCACTGCACGGTCCGGGTCCAGAGGTAGGCCACTGGAGTCAACGTGGGACGGGCTGCCAGCCCGTCATCTTCATACAGCCACGGATAATCGTCAGGCCGAAGCACCAGCCCGGCCTTGCACGGGTTCTGCCGAATGTAGTGCCACTTCTCTTCAAAGGACGCAGGGTTCCGGATGAGGTGGTCGAAGCGCTCGTCCTGCCACAGAGAGCCGGAACGCCCAAGGATCTTGTTGATCTGGTTCGCGCTATAGCTTTTCGCGGTATGCAGGATCTCGGATAATGTCCAATACGAACCATCATGTTTCTGCAGGGGGCTGAGAAGAAGGTGCACATGGTCTGGCATCACGACGACTTGCCACAGGTCGTACCGTTCACCGGACCAGTATTTCCAGTTCTCAAGCACGACGTCCCGCGCCTTGTCCGGCAGTGTGAAGCCGTCTTTGGTTCGGTAAGTAACGAAGTAGCAGCCACCTACCTTTTCCCAGTGAGGTAGCTTCCGCCTTGTCTTGGCTACTCCCTTCTTGACGGAGGGGAACATTGGAGTCTGTGTTGCCAGGCTGGCAGCCTGGCCCACCTGGTGCCACCATTCCAGATCGGGTAGCGGCGGGTAGAGATCCCCGATCTCTGCCTTCACCTTCTCCAGCACCCAGTTGCCCCAGTATCGGACCTCCTCGGCCAGGCCGCCCCACGTGGGTTTTCCGTCGGGACCAGGAGGTCCTGTCATCCCCCGAGCGGTCGGGTCAGGCTTGCCGTACTTCTGTGGATAGACCAGTGTGCAGAGCTCGATGATGTGCGCGACCGGGTTGAGATCCAGCGCATAGGCCTCGCAGCCCAGCCGGAGCGCTTCCAGCGGAATCGAGCCTCCGCCGGCGAACATGTCCAGCACCTTCGGACGCGGAGCCCGTCCCTCTTCGATGTCCTCCACCGTGACCTTCTTGCCCGTTTCCTTGGTCAACCGCTCCGCGTGGGCCTCGAGGATATGCCGCTCCGCCTGTTTGATGACAGTGGGGTCTCCTGGGTACTTGCAAAGCCGCTCTACGAACCTCGCGGCGTTGGCCCGAGCCAGACTGTCGCGTTTCTCTTCGGGGCCATTCGCCGGCCGAAAGCGGCTGATCGGCACGAGTGCGCCGTACACGGCGGCACGGCAGGCGACCAGCGGCCGCCGGGCCCACCAAAGGTGAAGCGTGGAGATATGCCCCTTCCGGACCGACTTCTCCCGGGATGCCTCGGCGCTGATCGCTTGGATGGGGAGGTAGTCTTCAATAAGTCGGCGGTCATCTGTCGACATCTTATTTCACTTGCTGATTTATTATCGCTTCTGCTGCGCTGACAATCCCCTTAAGGAGTGCGATAGACTTCTCTACCTCTTTATGTGTTATGGGCCGGCTTTTGTTCCGCGCCTTTTTACTTTGATTGAGGTCCCCTTCATGTACAATTTGATTGCGGCGCTTTACGATCTTGGTTAAGTGTGTACAGATTTGCTGGTCCGCCTGTCCCATCTGCTTCGCCACGCTCTTCCAAAAGTTAGAAACCCCAATCAGACATAGTGCCTCTGCAATCTGAGCTGGCTGCTGCAATGCTTGATAAGATAAGTTGCGCTCAATCGCAGCTCGAAGTGCGACATTCGATCGTCTCTTTTTTCTGCCCTCAATGAAATCCCTAACGAGGATTTTTGCATTCAAGAGCTTTTTCGATGGCTCTTTAGTTCGGCTGTGCTGGACCACATAGCGGATGATCTTCGCGTGGAAATAGGCGTCCAGTGCCGACACTGCCATCACAAGTGACGCCCGCAGGCAATCCTGCAACGCGTCCGATGAGAAATCGTCTAAGCTTAGGTTGCTGACATGACGTAGGATAATAACCGCGTCTTTGCTGTCGATGCGTTCGATCGCTTTAGATTTGGGCCAGTGCATTACCTGCTTGAAGCTGGCCGCCCAGTCCCTACGAATTCGGCGCTGTCGATGATTCGTAAGGCCGAACGCGAGCCGCAGTAGGTACTCGGCTCGCTTGATAGCGGTATCAAAGGTCGCTTTCGCAGTATCTTTTGGCATCTAGAGTGTATCTGCGTATGAAAGAAGCGCCTCCGCCGGAATCTCAAAGAACCTGGCCGCCACGATCTCCCGCTTGGCGTGATCGAGACACACGGCCGGGTTCTGGATGCGCACCAGCTCGGGTGATTCGCCGAGCGGGTCCCACACCACGTAAAGCCAGTACGTTTCGCCAAGTTGGTCGGCTTTGTACCACTCATTCGTCGTGAGCCGCACCGGCTGGCCGCGTTTGCGTCCCTTCACTTCGATCCGCTTGACGAGCACTTCGCCTGTCGCGTCGTCCGTGACCCGGTGCGCGCGTATGTCGAAACCGAGCTTCAAGTGTCCCACACGTTCGATGCGCTCTTCGGGGAACCCCTCTTCTTTGAGTGCCGCCACGACGAGGTCCTCGGCCGCCAGCTCGCTCTTCCTCCGGACATTCGGATCCAACTCGTCGGCGAGTTCAGCCAGTTGGCTTTCCGTGTCGGCTCCGGGCGCCAGGACGATCGCCGTAGCGAGATGACGGACTGGGCCGGTGCGAGCGATCCCCAGGCGGGTGAGACCACTCAGCCGCGCGGCCCGGGCGCGTTGCAACTCCTCGACGTGTTTGCGGGCCTCGTCTGCCGGCAGCTTGTACTCGGGTTTGCTTGTCGCCTCCGCCGCCAGGCGCATCGCCCGCTCTTGCGCGCGTTTGATCCGGACGTCAAAAGAGCGCTCAAGGTACTCCCGGCAGATCTCCGCGAAGCGCTGCCGCTCTCGTTGGCACCGGGAGCGGCACTCCAACTGATACGTGCTCTTGAGGTAGTCTGAGGCGGCCTGCGTATCGAGGGGCTCAACTTTCGCCGGCGGGGCTTGATGGGGCGGAAGGTTGAGGAGCATATCGCTCGGCACGACTTCGAACCTTCCGCGCAGTTCCCGCACCGCCACCAGTTCGCCATGCAGCGGAACGTCGTTACCTCTGCTGTCCTTGCCGCGAATCGAAATCTCGAAAAAGTGTAGCTTGTACGGTTCTGTGGTCAGGGGATCAACGTAGAATCCGACTCCTCCTTGCAGCTTTTCGAGGCGTTCGTTCAGCTTCTCGTCCACCGCCGCGTAAAGCGGATGTCCCGGGCCGAGCAACACTGCGTCGAGATGCGCATCCTGCTCGAGGTGCTGCTTGTGAAACGTGATCTTCCGGTAAGACGGATCGGCTTTCCCCAACCGGCGCACTGACTGGAGCCGTTCGGATCGCAAGTCGGCCGGCACGTGCTCGACGCGCCACAGACCATCGGCCCGCGGCTCGATGCGTAGGCCCACTTCCTTGGCGGCGGCGACGAACTGCGCCTCCACGTAGCGCGGCATGAGGCGCTTTTCCTCCACCTCCAAGTTCAAGCGCTGGAACCCGCTGAAATCCACGTGGCTGCGCGCCAACGCGATGCCGGTCGCTTCTTCGTACTGTTTCAACTTTGCCGGATCGATCCGGTCGATCTGGTCGATGTACTCGTCAAGCCTGCGCGGGTCGTAGGCGGCCTCCCTCAAGATCTCCGGAAGATTCACATCGTTAAGGGCCAACACCTCGCCGATTACGTCAAAGACTCGTCCCTCCAGCGCCTCGTTCATGCTGTCGAGCTTCTCCAAGAGCCGATGCAGGATTCTCCCTTCGACGATCGGCTGCCCCTCCTTGGACTCCGTGGCGACGAAGTTAAAGGCGTAGACATCCCGCTCCTGCCCGATGCGGTGGATACGTCCCAGCCGCTGCTCCAGGCGCGTGGGATTCCACGGCATATCGTAGTTGATCATGAGGTGGCAGAACTGAAGGTTGATCCCTTCGCCGGCTGCTTCCGTCGCCACGCAAATCTGGGCTGCCGTGCGGAACTGTTCCTGCGCTCGCTTGCGCTCGTGCGGGTTCATGCCGCCGTGGATCTCACACGTTGTGTAGCCCCACCGCTCCAAATGTTGCCGGAGGTAGGACAGCGTATCCCGGTGCTCCGTGAAAATAAGGAGCTTACCTCTCCCGTCCTTGAGTTCGGCAAACTGCGCCTCGCCGAGGCACTTCTGGAGCGCGGCCAGCTTCGAATCGTTTGCCTGTTCGCGCACCCTCCTGGCCTGTTCGACAAGTTCCTGAAGGGCCGCGATCTCGCCTCTGAGCTCGTCGAGTTCCAGCGCTGCGGTGAACTCGTCCACGAGCTGGTCGCGGATCGCGTCGTCGAGATCATCCTCTTCCTGTTCGGCATCGGAAAGACGTCCGTGAAGCGCCGCCAAGCGCTTCGCCCGCTGCGCTGGCGACAGGCCCTCCAGCTCTTCGAGAAGCTGCTGTTGCTTCTTCAATCGCCGCTTGAGGGACTCATGGATAGCGCAGGTGGAGCTCACCAAGCGCCGCTGCAATACCGTCCGCGTGAGAGCCGCCGATGAGCGGCGCTGTCCTGTCTGCTGGGGGATGAACTCATTGATGTAGGCCGTGACGGACTTGTAGAGGGCGTACTCGTCGCTGTTGAGCTGGAACCTGACCGTCTTCGCGTGCCGGTCCGGGAACAGCCTCCTTCCGTTGAGATCCCTTAGGTCCTCCTTGAGCCGGCGCAGTGACCACGGGGAGTTCCGGCCGAGTTTGAAGATATCCTTGCGGATCTCTGCCGCCTGCGGGCCGAGACGATGAGGTTCCGGAAACAGGTCCGGGTCAACCAAACGGAGGAAATGGGCAAACTTGTCTTCGTTGCCGTGATGAGGCGTCGCGGTGAGCAGAAGCACATGGTCGGCTTGATCGCACAGCCGCTTCGCAAGCTGGTACCGCTTGGTCTCGACGACTTGGTCGCTACGCTCCGTGCGAGATTTCGTGTAGGCCGAACACTTGTGGGCCTCGTCGATGACCACGAGATCCCACCGCTGCTGCCACACGCGTTCGCGGACGTCCTCTTGTTTGGCGTAGTCGATCGACGAAATGACCTGGGAGGAGCGTTGCCACGGGTTTGTGAGCTGCTGCTGGTCTACGGCGGAAAAGATGATGTCGAACGGCTCGCCGAACCAGCGGAGCATCTCATCCTGCCACTGGATCGTGAGGGGCGCGGGGCAGAGGATGAGGATACGCTCGATGGCCTCCCGCAGCTTCAGCTCCTTGATGAGGAGGCCCGCCATGATGGTTTTGCCGGCGCCGGGGTCGTCCGCCAGGAGGAAGCGTAGCCGGGGCTGTGGGAGCATCTTCTGGTAAACCGCTTCGATCTGGTGCGGCAGCGTCCGGATGCCGGACAGGCTGACGGCGAACTGCGGATCATGCGCGTAAGCAAGCCGAATCCGCGCCGATTCCACAAGAAGCCGGAGTTTCTCGGGGTCTGCCGGGGTCGCGGCGGCCGGTGGCTGGTGGTCCGCACCGAGGATTGCGGAGGCCTCCTCAGCCGAGATAACCGCCTCTTCGAGCGTGCCATCGGGAAGCCGTACCCGGCATTCGTAGCCTGCCGAGCCGTCGGGTCCTAGGGCCCTTGCATCTTCCAAGAGCACTGGAACATCGAAATGCCCCGGCAACGAGATGCGCTGGCCGATGCGGTTTGCCAGGCGGTTTTCAGCCATGCCCGTTCCCTTTCGCCCGCTTAACGCCGCGGGCCACTAGCGGTTCGTTTCCGCCTTGCCCTTTCACGCTGAGGCGGGGACACTTCGATCGACTCCCGACCGCCGCTCCGCATAACCCACTCATCGACCTCGGAAAGCTTAAACCGCAGCAGGCGTCCGACCCGGTAGGCGGGGAAGCCTTTTGACTCCACCCACCGGTAGACGGACTGCTTCGCCACCCTGAGGTGCGCCGCCACCTCCTCAACACCGACCCAACCTTCTTCTGCCGCCATCTTGCTCCTCGTCAGACGCCTGTAAACAGGGTTCATCGGCGACTATGAGAGGCAAAGAGAGTATACGAAAGTAGCCCGGCCCTGTCAAAAGCAGAGGGCCCTGCCGCGCCCACGGGCAAAGACGCAGGCTACGAAGTACGGAGGGATCCGAGGGTGAGAGTGCTCGCGGCCATGGAGAACCTGAGCATCCAGGGCAATCTCAAGGGCCTGCAGACGCTGGTGGAGCCGTGCCAGATCGCCATGGAGAACGGCGCCCGGCGGGCCTTGATCCCCATCGAGAACCGCCGGCAATTCCTCGAGGTCTCCGGCGACGTGGCCGAGCGCCTGGATCCGATCTTCTACAGCGACCCGCAGACCGGCGCCATGAAGGCGCTGGGGATGACGTGAGGTTGGAGATGGATACGAACGGCTACACCGTTGTGAATCTAACAGCCCGTGGATAAAGTCCCCGCGTCAGGCCCTAAACATACTGAGTGGAAAACGTTCCCATGCGAGAATTGGGCATGGCACTGGGCAGGCGGCGTGCGAAGCGGGCGTCTTTCTGGGTGGAGGCCTCCCGGCTGGAGGTCAGGGGGCGACATCCCTTCTACCGGCGGCTGAATGAGATCGTGGCGGGGATGAAGTTCGACGCCTACTTGGAAGGGTCCTTCCAGCGGTAGACCCGCCGAAGCCGAGACGGACGTGGATCGCCCCGAAGGTCGAGTCCCGATCCCGTCTGGTGGGTACTGCGAACTAATCGGTCTGGTGACCGCGGTGGCCTACCCACTGTCGGACTTCCTGGGCCTGCTGGAGTTGCCGGCGTTGGCTTGAGATGGGGCGAGGCCGGAGGACTCCCCGCCGTCGAAGGATAGCCGGGTGGGTCGGCGAGACCGCGAGGGGTCACACACACCAGCGCCTCGGTAAACCGTGCCGCGCAGTCCTCCGGCATCTCCTGCGAGGACGATTCCTTCGGTCTCATGCAGCGGAATCGTCCGAATCGGCGGCTCACTCTACCGGCTCCCCATCCTCGAACCGGACCCGGCCTACGATCCCGCCGCTGCTGTCCCACCTCGTCGCCACGCCTTTGCACCGATGGTTCTTCCAGGTCGATTCAGCCTTCTTGGCGCCGCTGGGCCAGTACTGCGTCCAAGTGCTCGCACCGTCTGTCCCGTGCCGCCACTCCCAGAGAATCCGGCCGTCCTCGGAATAATACGCCTCCCGGTCTTCTTTGGATCCGTTCCGGTAGCGGGCCTCGTACTGAAGGTTCCCGTTCGGGTAGTACCATCGCTGGCGGCCGTGCAGCAGAACACGGCCATCGGGCGCAATCGTTGCTCTCCACTCGAGCCGGACCTTGCCGTCCGGGTACGTTTCCCGCTCCTCGATCATGCGCCCGGCGGCGGGGGTGGCCGCTGCCGTCTCGCCTGCCTGGGGGTCGAGGATCCATGCTTCGTTGAACTCGAAATGCATGGCCGGATGGTTCATGCTCGTTATCAGGTGAATTACGCCGTTGGGGGCCTGGCATGCCGCAGCGTAGCCGAGGGTTCCGTCGCGGTGGCCGGCCACGCGCGCCGTCTCCGAAGGGCGCCGCAAGACGCGGGACTCGTGAGGCAACGCGCCCGGCAGCGTCTTCACCTGCCAGGATCTGCCCCTGTCGTCCGAAAGCGCGACGTAGACTCCCCGCCCGGTAGTCCCGCGGGGGCGATGGCCATCGATGTCCTGCCAGTCGCCGGCGAAGAAGAGGCGGCCGCTGGCAAGGCGCAGGATCACAGGGCGCTGATTGCTCCCGAGGGACGGGAATCCGGTCTTGGCGACCCGCCAGCTCCGGCCGCGGTCGCCCGAGATGGACTGGGGCATGAAACCTTCGATATCGGTGTTCTTGCCGCCCATGCCGAGGATGCGGCCGTCGTCGAGCGGTGCGAAAGTGGTGTGCCGGCCACCAGTGCGCCCCATCGTGTCGTGCCACGTAGCGCCTCCGTCGAGGCTTTCCCAGAGCAGAGACGTTCCCCCGATCCCGTCGGTCGCGACGTACATGGCGCCGTCCGGCCCGCGAAAGGCGCTGTTGATCGGCTGGGGCGTATAGCCTTTGGTTTCTCCCTGGGGTTCGACGATCCGGAACGGGCTCCACGTCGAGCCGCTGTCGAGGGTCGTGGTCCACAAGAAAGGGATCCCCCGCATCCCGACGGCGCCGAGGAACAGATGCACACGGCCGGCGTCGTTCCACAGCAGAGCCGGCCCGTTGCTGAGGTCGGCGAAGTCGAAGACGAAGTCCGGTATGTCCCATTCCTCGCTGCCGAATCGCAGCCTCGTGGCGATCAACCCGACATTGGGCCAGTACTCGGCCGAAGGATCCGACGCAGTGAAGTAGAAAGCCAGCAGGTCGCCGTTCGGCATCGCCGCCAGACCGGGGCTGTGGTTGTGCCAGAGCATCCCAGGATGCAGACCGGCGGCCCACACGGCCCGGGGCCTCATGTTCTCCGGCGGAATGGGCAGCACGGGGCGCCGCCGGAAATACGGCTTGTTTGGATCGGGCCCCTGCTCGGTGTAAGCCGTGCTTCGCCGGACGCCCTCGAAGACGAAAGGCCTCACCGGCGGCAGCGGGCGCGCCTCCGGCATCGGCGCCATCACCACCCGGAATCCGATCCAGTGGCCGCCGCGGTAACCAGGCGGCGCGCTCGCCCGGTTGGCCGACCTCCGGTAGTAGTTGTCGGTGCCTTGAAAAGGGGAACTCTTTCTGGACTTCAGATCATGAACGCCTCCGCCCCGCACCACGCGGCCGACGCCCGCCGCCCGGCCCACGGGGTCCGTCTGGGCCTCCGGAGGGTATGGCCCGTACCAGTCCCACACCCACTCGGCGACCCCGGCGTGCATGTTCTTCAGACCCCATGCATTGGCGGCGCCCTCTGCGGGAGGCTCGTCGCCCGAAGAGAACAAGGTTCCCGTCCCGGCGCGGCAAGCGTACTCCCACTCGGCCTCCGTGGGCAGACGATAGCTGCGGCCTCCTCTCTCGCTGAGCCATTCACAAAACGCCACCGCATCTTCCCAGCTCACGCCGGACACGTACGCTGGGAACACCTCGCCCCGGGGCTGTTCCGGCCGGAACTGCCGGAACTGCTCCAGGGTGACCTCGGTCTCGGAGATGTAGAACCCGCGGGTGATGGTCACCGTGTGGACGGGCTTCTCATCCCAGTCGCCTTCCGGGAGTAACGGCGGCCCTCCCAAAGCGGCTACGCGCTCCGGATTCCGGTTGCCCATTTCGAAGGAGCCCGGCTCCACCCAGACCAACTTCATACCGATGGAATTCGTGACGCTCGGCGCCGGGCCGCCGGCAGGCCTGCAGCCTAGACTCGCCACTGCGGTCATCACCGCGACGGCGAGCACGACGGGCCTGACACAGCGCCGCCGGACGAATTCCGATCCGCTGTTCTGACTTCGATGTACCGGCCAAAGCCCGAACTCCAAGGCGTTGGTCATAATCCCTCAGCGTCGTCCGGGAAGGGCCTAGCCGCTGACCTCCGTTCTTCAAGACACATCACGTTTCCCTTTCCCGGCGCCCCCTTAGCTTGCCCGCCGCGCCACTGCTTCCCCTACGCCGTCGAGAGATTGCGTTACTGCCTCGACGCCGGCCGCCCTGGGCGTCTCAGCCGCCATTGCCCACGGACTCGGTTCGTCCTCCAGCCGGGCCGGTACGGCAGAGAAGTATGGGAGTGGACTCCCAACGGACCAAGGACGCCTTCGGGTTGCGCGCGGCGCCGCCCGTCAGCTCGCGGGCGGCGCCGCAAAGTGCGCGGGCGGGGCTCGTGGCGGCGGCTAGAAGGTCAGCCGCGCCGTCAACTGCATGGACCTCGCCGGAAAGACCTTTCTGACCAAACCAAACCGCTTGTCGGTAATGTCGGGCTCAGGATTCCTCAGGTTGAGGTGGTTGAGGGCGTTGAACATGTCCAACCCGACGCGCAGCGCCACCCTTTCGGTGAAGTTGAAGCGCTTGGCGAACGAGAAATCAACGATCCAGAATCCGGGGCCTCGCAGCGCGCCTTTGCCCACATTGCCCGGGCGGATCGGAGCGCCTCCCGCACCTTCCGGAATCTCCGCGAAGGCGGCTGGGTTCAAGTACATACGTTTGTCGCCGCCCTTCAGATAAGGATCTTCTCCCCAGACGTAATCCGGCCGCGAGCTGTCGAAGTTGCTGTCCTGTTCCACGGTGAGGGCCGCGCCGGAGGCTGCCCGGAGAAGGCCGGTGAACTGCCATCCTCCCACTACGTGGGCCCAGGCGCCGGTTGCGCCTGTCCAGCGGTCGAATGGGGCGTCCCAGACCCAATCCATGGAGAAGTTGTGCTTTCTATCGGAAGAGATCGGCCCCCAGTCGGCCGCCCAATTAGTTTCGTCTTGGGGTTCCGGATCGTTCCCTCCCCAATAGTCGCCGTTGGTGACCGCCATTGTCTTGCTGAACGTGTAATTGACATTGAACGTTATGCCCCCGCCGAACCGCTTCCGGAAAGACGTCTGAAGCCCATGGTAGGTGCTGCTTTCAGCAGCATTTCGCCAAAGCGACTCCAACAAGTGGGCCACCGGCCGGATGCCGGTAATGCGGTCCGGCTGGTTGATGTTGTGGGCCAAGGAAACTTTCACGCCCCGCGTTCCGACATAACCGATCTGGAAGACGCTGGTCGGCGTCAACTCGCGCTGGATATCGAAAGTCCACTTGTAGCTGGTCGGATTCGGGTTGTCCTGGTCAAAAACCTCGTACCGTTGCGGGATATCAAGGTTTTCGACAATCTGGCGCCCTTCTTCATTCGTGATCGGATATCGGGCGTCGAACAATTCTAGATCGGATCCGCTGAACCGGAAGCGGAAACCCACCTTAGGACTGTGCCGAACCATAGTGTAGAAATGCCGTAGGTTGTGTGGCCCCACCGCGATGCCGGCTCCCGCCCGGATCACTGTCTTCTGATCAAGGCCCCAAACCAGCCCGACCCGTGGAAGGAAGTTGTTCCTGTCGGCCTTGTAGATCGAGTCGGGAGGACGCAAGATAACCGGCTGGGCGAAAGCATTCTGGGGCGAGCCCGGGTTCACAATGCGGCCCTTGTCGTCCTTAAACACGGTGTAGTACTCATAACGAAGTCCCAGGTTCAGCGTCAGGTTCGGCCTGATCTTGAAATCGTCCTGGATGAAGCCGGCGTAGTTCCAGCTGACGCCGTGAAAGCGGGGCACGCCGAAGGTGAACTGCACGCGTTGCGGCTTGTTGGCCAGCATATCCTTCGGTTTCTTATACCGGAACCTCGGAGTCTCCTCGTCGAACCGGCCCGGCGCCGCCCGGTGGATCATCCCACCGAACTTAATCGTGTGGCGGCCGACGTGCTTGGCCACGATCTCTTCAAACGTGTAAATCGAGCCGAACAGCTGTTGTAGCTCGCCATCAAAGCCAAAGCCGCCTTTGATCTCGAAGCCGGGAAGGCCTCGGCTGTAGACCTGGTCGAGCCGCTCGGAGCTGTTGTAGTTGATTCCGAAGCGGGTCTCGCTGGTCCACGTGGCTGATCCGTGCGACCACGTGACGTTGGCCACGTTCGTCGAGTAGTCGTAGACCCGCTGATTGGTGATCAAGGCGCGGGGAATGATCCGGTAGGGATGGCCGCCGGTGTAACGCAGCGACAGCCGGTCGGCGGCGCTGAAATTGATGTCCCCGCGGGCCACGACGTGATCGTCGGTCGCCTTGTCGTACGCCGGACCGCGCCACTCGCCGACCGCATCACCTGGGTCGTACGGCTCAGTGGGGTCGGGAAAGACGCGGAACCCCGGCTCGTATTCAGGGACGGCGGCGATGGCCATGGCCCTGAACTCAGGCGTCGGAACGTCGTCGTTGACGATGGTGAAGTTGCTCTGGCGGTAGCCCTCATAGGTGGTGAAAAAGAAGATCTTGTTTCTGACGATCGGCCCGCCGAGTGAGCCGCCGAACTGGTTGAAGCGAACCGGGGGCTTGTCGGCGGCGAGAGCGTAACGGGCGTTCAGTACGTCGTTTTGCCAGAGGTGAAACAGGGAGCCGTGGAATTCGTTGGTGCCGCTCTTGGTGATGACATTGACGTTGCCGCTGAAGGCGCGGCCGATCTCCGCCGACATGACGCCCTTGGTCACGTTGACTTCCTGAATCGCCTCCCGGCTGATCACGTTGATGAAGTTGCGCCCCTGGAACATCGACAGCGACGGAGTCTCGGTGTCGCCGGCGGAATCGACGCCGTCCACTGTGACGGTCATGCCGGCGGAGGCCAGGCCGTTGATCGTAAGCAACTCGACGCTCGTCCGAACCACTCCCGGCTGTAACTCCAGAAGCTGAGTAAAGTCCCGGCGCGCGGCCGGCAGGTTTTCGATTCGGACGGTCTCCAGCCGGCCGCTCAACTCAGTGGACGCAGTCTGCAAAAGTGGCGGCTCTGCCGTGACCTCGATCTGCTCGGCCACCGGCCCGACTTCAAGTGTGATCGGGTAGCGAATCTGCTGACCGGCCACCAGTTCCAAGCCGGTCTGCCGCATCGTCCGGAACCCGTCGGCCTCCACGACCAACGTGTAGACGCCGACGGGCACGAACGTAGCGGAGAACTCCCCTACTTCGTTGGACGTCACTTCGATCTCGGTGCCGGTGAGTTCGTTGATCAGCCGAACCGTAGCTCCAGGGATCACCGCCCCCGTGCTGTCCGTAACCGTCCCGTAGATATTGGCAGTGGTCCTCTGGGACCACGCCACCCCCGTTGACAGCAAAGTCAATAGGGTAATGATCAAAATGGTTCCAACCTTGTGTCTCATGGCGTCCCCTTTCCTGCTCGACTGCTCATCGCAGTGCTTCTCTCGCTTTCTGTGCGCCCGGCGCCAGAGGCGCGAGCGCCCGCCGCTCGCGTTCCAGGAGGCGCCGGCAACTTGCGCAGTCGCCGCCGTGGCGCCTCTGCCGAGCCGCAGGCCAGCGCCGATGGCCCTGCGCACCGTTCACACTCGGCCTGCATATTCGCCGTAAAGGCGTTCCACATCAGCTTCTCCGGCATCACCTTGGTGAATGACCACTCGATAGCGGAACACGGCCTGTCCTCCCGGCGGGATCGTCATGCTTCCGTCTTGGGCTTCGTCCCCCAGGAAGTCCCTCAGACCGAAGGGGTTGGCCGCGCACAGGCCGTAGCCCCGGGCATGCCAATATGTTGGGTGACACGGGTTTTCCGGGTGGTCGAAGATCGCCGCCCCCACCCTGCGCCCTTTCACGACCGCCGAATAATCCACCCACCGGGCGCGCTTGCCCCAGATGTTCTCCGTGCCGATCAAGCCCTCGGAATTCAGTAGCGTCGCGCCACGGTCCTCACGGAATTCATCGCGAAAACGGAGGGCAAAACCTCCGTCTTCGGTGTCGCCCATAGTGATGCCCACACCTTCGTCGGCGAGGATCGTGATCCGCGCATCGATGATCCGATTCGTGCCCTGCTCGAAGAAGGTGAACTCCTCTCTGAGCGACCCGATGGGCTCTCCTTCCGGGGGTTGCAAAGCTAGCTCGCAAACGATGGAGCCCTTGCCGTCTTTTGCCGACCACCTTGGCGGCGCTTTGGCGACGATCCGGCCGTGGCCACCCTTTTCCCGCCAGAAATCGAACCCGTTGATCAGCCCGTGACCGTAGATGATGCCGCGGTGCCAGCGATGGTCGTTGCTTTCGCCCTCGATGATCTCGAGCGGGAACCCCCGGGAGATCTTGGTTCCCGTGATGTCGCGCACCGGGTGCAGAAAGGGCTTGTCCCAGTCCTCTCCGTAGTGGAATGCCGTGAAGGGCTTGCCCTCGATGGCCACCGCAACGACGCCGTCCCGCCGGTCGAAGCTGACCGCCGCCGGGCTTCGTCCGGGGGCCCTCTGCCCGCTACACTGCACCAAGACCAGCGAGCCCAAGGAAACGAGGAAGACCCGCCGATCGACGCCGCTCCGGCCGGCCTTGTCCGCTCTCGCTCCCGCACGAAGAACGCCCCCCATGCCATTGCGCGGTCTCAACTCCCTGGCGCCGCCGTCTTCTCCGCGCCGGCCTGAGCCGGCTGGCGTGTTTCTCCTCATGCGCCGCTCACCTCATGGACGGATTCGTACACCTCGGTCCCTTCCACATCGTGGAAACGCATCACCAATTGAGGCCTGCCGTTCGCGGTCTCGTACGCGACCGAAAGGAACCCGCCCCGGCCACGAACGAAACGCTGGTAGGGGGAAGTCGGCGGGGAGGGATTGGAGTGGTGGTCGGTCAACGCGCCGCAGCCGAATTCATGCAGCCCGGTTTCCGGATCGATCGAGTGGTACTGCCAGTGGCGGTCTCCGTTGACGATCACCAGGTTTTTCAGCCCTTGATCCCGGACCCAGTAGCGGAACTCCCGCCCTTCATAGGCAAAGCCTCCGTCGCCGTGGCTGTCCGCGCCGCCTTCGGGCGGTTCGAACACCTCACGGCCGGGCCGGTCCGGCCCGACGATACAGGTAGGGCTGACGAGGATCCGGAAGTCGGCATCGCTCTCGAGAAGGGTGCGTTTGAGCCACGCCTTCTGTTCCGCGCCCCAGATCGTTTTGTCCGGGCCGTCTGGAGCGGGATTGGGCGAGCGGAAATCGCGCACTTCGACGAACCACAGTTCCAGCCCCTTACCCCAGCGCGCCCGCCGGTACGTCCGCTTCCCCATGGGAACCTGCTCGCGAAAGATCGGCGCCAGATCGCCGTAGGTCATCGGGGCCACCCGTTGCGGCGGCCTCCCGGGCCAGTCGTCGTCCTCGAAGCTGTCGTGATCGTCCTTGAGCCAGTAGCCGGACATCTTGCGGAACAGTTTGACGACCAGCGGTTGTGAGTAGATCCGGTGCCAGTGGTAGCGGGCCAGCTCCACGCTCCGGGCCAGCGGCAGGTCTATGTCGTAATAGACGCTGTCGCCGGTCGAGATGAGGAAGTCTCCGCCGATGCGGACCATCGCCGCGTAGGCCCGGTACCCCCTGAGGTGATCCCGGCATGCGTAGTCCTGGCCGGTGATGACGAAGAACCGTACCCGAGACCGGCTGCTGGCTTCGGGGGCTGTCCGGAACTGTCCCACGACACCTGCGCGGACCGCACCCGCCTCGCCGGAGCGGGTTTCCACGGCGTAGTAGTAACGGGTGTCCGGCGTCAACCCTTGCAGCGAGAACTGGTGGGTGAAGTCGCTTTCTGGCCCGGTCTCGGCCCAGGATGTGGATGCGGCCCCGGACAGCTTGGGGTCCCGACCGTACCGCAGCCGGACCCAGCCCGCCTGGCCCGGGCACGAGCCCTCCAATTCCTCGATTCCCATGCCCTCCGGCAGCCGCACGGCATGGCGCTGTTCGTAGTCCAGGCTGTGGGTGCAGTACGGGAAGCTGTACCCGCGGGCGTTCCGCTGAGGCAGTCTGGTGAGCCGAGTGTGGACAATCGCGGCGCGGGCGCTCACCTCGCCCACGCGTTCGCCCATCGCGTTGTAAGGGGGTTCCCGGCCGGCCTGGGACTTCGGCAGCACGCATCCCAGCGAAGCAGCTGCTGCTGGGGCCCAGACGAAGGTTCGGCGGCTGACTGCGGCGCCCGCTTTCGGAAGGCGTTGGGCTTGCGCGTTCACGATAACCCCCAGCTCACGAGCCTCCGTGCGGCAGCGCCACGGCGTCTGCGGTCTTGGCCTGCCACCTCTCGATGTGCCGCCGCAACTGCCGGCGGCCCCGGGAGTATTCGCTGCGGTAGAAAAGGTTGTGCATCTCCAGCGGGTCCCGGGCCCGATCGAAGAGCAGACCGTTGTCAGTGTCGTACAGGACGAGCTTCCAGGCGTCAGGCGTCACCACGGCCCGGCCATTGGGACCGCTGGGCGGGGTGTGCCACTCAATGAAGACGGGCCTGCCGTCCGTTTCCTCGCCGTTCACCAGAGGCAGCAAACTGCGTCCCTGCAGGAACTCGGGCGGCTGCTTCCCCATCAGTTCGAGCAGCGTCGGCACGATATCGACGTTGCTCACCGGCGGCTCGACGACGATCTGGCGGCTGTGGGCGAAGGGGACCCGTAACAGCAGGGGAACCCGAACGGCCTCCTCGTACATCACCCCTTTGCCAATCAGACTGTGTGCGCCCATCATTTCGCCGTGGTCGCTTGTGTAGACGACGATGGTGTTATCCGCTTGTCCAGAGGCCTCGAGCGCCCACAGGATGCGGCCGACCGCTTGGTCCACCTGGCTGCAGAGGCCGGCGTAGTTGCGGGCGAGACGCTGGAAATCGGCGCGGTTCTTCATGGCGTGGCCCTCCAGGACCAGGTAGGCCGGGTTGCCCACGCCTGTCTCCTTTTTCTTTTCCCGAATCTGTTGATATCGCTTCGGCTCGCCTTCGATCGGGATGCCCGGGTAGTTGGCGGGCAGCGGCGCTTCCGAAAGAGTATGGAGGTCATTCAGCGGGCCGTAGAAGGGCGGGTGCGGCTCGAGAAAATTCACGTAGAGAATCCACGGCTCGTTCCGGTGGCGCAGGATGAAATCGGTGGCCCGCCTCGCCAGAAAAGCCGGCTTACAGTGTTCCAGCGGCTTGCGCACCGCCTCCACGCGGCTGAAACGGTCATTCTCCTTGTCGTCCGGTTCGTAGCCGAGCCGGCGCAGGAACCGGTCGTAACTGCTTCGCCGGGAACGGTCCCGCCCTTCGCTGAAGTACTTGAAGTAGAGATCCTCAATCGAGACCCACTCCTCGAAGCCGTGCTGGGCAAAGACCTCGTCGCCGAGGTGCCACTTGCCGAAGTAACCGGTCCGGTAAGCCGGATCCGCGAGTAGCTCCGGAAAGGTCTTTGTGTCCCGAGGCAGCGGGATATTGTTGGTGATGCAGCCGTTCGTGTGAGGCCACAAGCCGGTCATCACCGAGGATCGGCTCGGGGTGCAGAGGGGCTGGCTGACGTAGCACCGCTTGAAAACAATACTGGTGGCGGCCAGCCGGTTCATGACGGGAACGTGATAACGGTGATTGCCGTAGACCGCCAGGGTGTCGGCGCGCTGCTGGTCGGTCCAGAGGAACAAGAGATTCGGTTTTTCGCCCGCCGGCCGGCGCAAGCCCCGGAGAATGGCCGGGGCGCCTACTGCGCCCAGCATCCCTTGCAACAAAGTGCGGCGTTTCACTGTGCCGAATCCCCCCACCGTCCCGGGCGGGCCTCACGCAAGAAGCGGCGCGGCGGAACTGCCCAGGCACCGGTCCCGCAGCCGAAGCTGCCGGACCGAGTGTCGTCTTCACGACCGAAACCGCCGTAACGCTCGCACTCGTTCCGGACTTCGGCCCGCAATGAGGACCACCAGCTCTTGCCTATCCCCGCACCTTCGGCCAGCGGCCTTCTCACTCGGGCACGATACACCGCCCACCGGCGAGCGAGAAGTCCTTTGAGGTTCCCTGCGGCGGGCGGACAACCGTTCCGCATCGTCCCAGAACGTTCCGCTGCCGATCGCGCGCCCTGAGGGCGGACGGGAGCCCGCGAGAGCCCTCCTGTCCCTATCGAGGCGGAGCCGGGATCGGCTGAAGGCGGGGGACCCCAAGGCGACGAGGCCCCGCCACCCGGCGCCGGAGGACAGAGGACGGGTCTCTCAGACGTTCTTCGGCGTCGCCCAGTGCGTGCGGTAGCGGCGCGAAACGTAGAGGTTGGCCTGCGGATCCTTGATTACCGTCTCGGTGCCCGGGTCGTAGTGCAGCGTCCGGCCAGTCCGCGCAACGATGTTGGCGAGGTGGCAGTGGACGGTCGAGATGTGGCCGATCGCAATGTCCGCGTTGGGCAGCTTGCGGGTGCGGATGCACTCGAGAAAGTTCTCCACATGGGTGTCCGGCTCATCGGCGTCGTCGTGAAGCACCAGTTTCCCGCGGTGGTCGAAGACCTTGAACCCCCAGCGCTTTTCGCCGGTCTCGTCGCGCCACCGGCCGATGTGAACCATCCCATCGGTGCCGTAGACAGCGACGCCGTTGTCCACCCCCTCCATCCCGTAGGGATTCCAGATGCGCATCTCCCAGATCATCGACTTGTCCTTGTAGTCGAAAGTGACGTTCATGGTGTCCGGCGTCTGCTGGTCGTCGTCGAAGAAGATCTTCCGGCCCATCCCACTGATTGTCCGGGGGGTCTCCACCGACAGCGCCCACCGGGCGATGTCGATCTGGTGCGCGCCGTCGTTACCGGCGTCGCCGGTCCCGAAGTGCCAGTGCCAGTGCCACTTGTAGTGGAACCGGTTTTCGTTGAAGGGGATCCATGGCGCCGGGCCAAGCCAGGTTTCGTAATCGACTCCCGGCGGTACCGGAGCGTTTTCTTTGTGGCCGATGTTGTCGCGAAGCTGAATGTCCCAGGCCTTCGCCATGAGCACCCGTCCGATCTTGCCGGATTTGATGTAGTCGATAGCGCGGATCGTGGACGGCCGGCTGCGCGACTGCGTGCCCACCTGAACGACCCTCTTGTTGCGCCGGGCCGCATCGACCATCAGACGGCCTTCGCGAATGTTGTGTGATACCGGCTTCTCGACGTAGACGTCCTTGCCCGCGTCACACGCCAGTATGGTCGCTGGCGCGTGCCAGTGGTCGGGGGTGCAGATGACAACCGCGTCCACGTCGCGGTTGTCGAAGATGTACCGCATGTCGCCCGTGTCTTCCACCTCCGGGGCCCCCAGCTTCGCGAGCACGGCATGGGCCCGCTCGAGCGAAGCTTTGTCCACGTCGCAAATATGAGTTACCCGAGCGCCGGGAGTCTTTACAAACCTCCCCAGCAGGCTGCGGCCACGTCCGCCCACGCCGATGATGGCCACGTTCACTCGGTCATTCGCCGAAGCCAACTTATGGGAGACAGCCGCCGCGGCCAATGCGCCAATGAAGTACCGTCGTTTCATCGTGTATCCTCCTCGCTCTCAAACGGTCTCGATTCCTGGAAACCTCCCAGCGCCGGCGACCGGCCTTCGCCGGCCGGTCCTACCCGCCAATCGGGCTTCCACCTGCCGCAGATACCGGGCTGCCCGTCTGGCTACTTCTTCGCCGCTCGGCTCGAAGTGGAAGACCTCCACCGAAAGCCACCGGCCGTAGCCGATCTCCTTCAGAGCCTGCAGTACCCGGGAGAAATCGTAGGAGCCCATACCCGGCGCCCGCCCGTCCATCTCGTTGAGATGGACGTGGCGAATGTATGGGGCGTACTTGCGGATCACTTCGCCGTGGGGCAGGGTCTCGGCGGCGGCGTTGTGCGTGTCGAACATCGTTTGGACGGCCGGGCTACCGATTCTCCGAACCAGAGCCACGGCCTCGCCGACCGTGTTCAACACATCGCACAGGTGCGGGGCCAGGGGCTCGGCCAGGATCGTAACGCCCCGTTGCTCGGCGTGCGGAGCCACTTCGGCAAGGCCGTCCTCCAGCCGTTTCAGGGCGTCCGCCACGCTCGATCCTTCCACCGTGCTGCGTTGCTTACCGGAGCCCAGAACCATGACCGGGGCTGGGCCCAGGTCCGCCGCGAGGTCGATCAGCCGCCGAAAGTAGTCCCAACTGCGCCTCCGGACGGCCTCGTTCGGAGTAGTGATGTGAAGCGCTCCGTGCGGCGCCGTGAGCAGGCTGTGGAGTCCGACATATTCGACGCCGGCGGAAGCCATGGTCCGGCGGAACTCGTTCCGCCGGCCGGACGCCAGGCTGGCCGGGTCCTCCGACAACGTGTAGGGGGCGATCTCTATTCCCGTGTAACCGGTTTCCAGCGCTCCGCGGCAGGAGCGGGCGAAATCCCACCCCTGGAAGGTCTCGTTGCAAATGGCCAGGCGGAACGCTCCGCCGCTGTCCTGTTCCGCGCTCTGGAACCGGTTCCCGCGGCGGCACGCCAGACCGCCGAAGGAGACCAGCAGAGCCCGCCGCGTGAACCTCACAGGCCGAACAACCTCCTTGCGTTCCCTCCGAAGATCGCGAGTTCGTCGGCGGCGGGCAGCTCGAGGCTTTGAATGTGCCGGACGATCGACTTCGGGTCCACCCACGGGTGGTCGCTCGAATACAACATGTGATCCGCGCCGGCGAAGTCGATCCCATAGCGGATCGCCAACGGCAGCGGCGAGACAGCGTCCAGGTAGACCTGTTTCAGATACTGGCTCGGGGGCTTTCGGATGTTTTCCGCCCCCCGCTTGAGCACCTGGGTCTGATGATCGATCCGGCCGATGAGATAGGGCAGCGTGCCGCCGACGTGGGGGCAGACCAGCTTCAGATCGGGCAGCTCTTCGAGAATTCCAGCGAGGATGATGCGCGCCAAGGCGATCGTCGTGTCGAACATCAGCCCCAACCCGGCGGTCATGTTGTAACCGCGCGTGGCCTCGTAGGTGACGGGATACGCCGGATGGAGCAGGATCGGCAGGCCCCGCCGCCGGGCCTCTTGAAACACCGGGTGGAATCGGGGCTCGTCCGGAAAGCTCCCGTTGAGGTTCGAGTAGAGCAGCATTCCCTTCATCCCCAGCCGCTCTACGCACCGTTCGAGTTCCCGCAAAGAGGCGTCTACGTCCTGCAGGGGCAGGACAAAGAGACCCACGAACCGTTTCGGGTGCTTGCGGGCGATCTCCCCAACGTAGTCATTGACCAGGCGGGCCACCGACATTCCATCCTTGCCGAACAGCTCAGGCCCGGGATCGTTGATGCTCAGGGCGGTGACGTCGATGCCGGCCTCGTCCATGTCGGCGAGCTTGGCTTCGATGTCCATGTGCTTTTCCCGCAGGCGGCGGCGCCACTTGCCGACGACGACATACGTGTGCCCTCCCTGGCGATAGGCGTACGGGGGCTCCTTCCGCTTCTGCATCCACTCGACCAGCTCCGGCACGAAAATGTGGCTCTGGCAGTCGACGGTGAAGCAGCCGGGCTTCCGGTAATTTCGAGCCGGGGCGGCGAACGCCGCGCCGCCGGCAGCGGCTCCCAGGAATTCCCGTCGGTTGGGTTGCGGCATGGTCCGTGCTCCTCGCCTACATCCCGGACGCCTTGAGCAAAGCCTCTTGTACCAGAAGGTCCTCGGCGGCGGAGACGCGTAAGGTCCGTTCGCCCCTCACCGCGGCCGCCAGCTCGATGAAGTCGTCCACGAAGCGCTCGTAGGGGGGAAGCTTCACACGCTGAGGACCCGCGGGATAGGGACCGGCGGCGCGCTTGAGGTCTATCTCGAGAACCGGAGGCTCGATCGGGCGCAGCGTAGCCGTCCCGTTGGCCCCGAAGACGGCAAAGGTGCGGTAGCGGCCCGAGTTGGGTTGCAGCGCAGTTCCCATGACGACGCCCATGGCCTTCGAGTATTCAAAGACCGCCAGAGTGTTGTCGGCGAGATTGTCGTCGTAGTCACCGTGTTTCTTCAGATACGGGGTGACCCGGTTCGGGCGGCCAAGCAGGCGGACCAGCGGGTCGATGACATGACATCCCAACTCGAACATCTGGCCGCCGCGAAAGCGGGCCCACGTCGGCCGCCGTGCTGGATCAAGCGACTTGTTGATGACGGCGTGAACCAGGTAAACGTCCCCCAGCCAGCCCTTTGCGACAGCTTCGAAGATCGCGTTGATGCCCGGGTGATAGCGCCACATGTATCCTACCTGCACGAGGCGCTTCTTCTGGGCCGCCAGGCGCAGGAGCCGCCGGAAGTCTTCCAGCGTCAGCGCGGGCGGCTTTTCGATGTGAACGTGCTTGCCGGCCTCGAGCGCCAGGCGGGCGTGATGGGCGTGGTCCGGAATGTCGGACTCGACCACTATAACTTCGACGGACTCGTCTTCAAGGAGATCGTCCAATGAGAGCCGCTTGATTCCACGGGCCTGGTAGCCTTCCATCAAAGCAAGGTCAGGCTCCCACATCCCGGCAAGCTCGTAATCCGGCAGCTTGCTGACCACCTCCACTTTGCCCCGGGCATGGGAATGGCTGCCGCCAAGAAAGGCGATCCTGACGCGGCGGGCTGCCCCAGCAGCAACACCAGCGGCCAGCGCGGCCCCCACGAAGCGGCGACGGTCCACGAGTGCTTCTCCTTTCGGCTTCGTTCAGGTCATCCCAAGTCTACCGGCCCCCGGGCAGGCGTGAGAAGTGCGTGATCGTTCCGCTTGGTGACAGAACGTTCCACGCCCTCGACGCCCGCGGAATGCAGTGCGAAGCGTTAGAGCTGAGGTGTGACCGGGCGGCCCGGGGCAGGCGGTCAGTCCGGAGACTAAGGAACGTCCTCAGACGTCATCTTGGATCCCTGAGCAGAGAGGGGTTCAACCGTTTCGATCGGCTGCTCGACTCGATAAAAGCGGGCGGGGGGATGGTAACCCGGGCTGCTCCAATGGGCAATTCCGGCCGCCAATCCGAATTCCACATCGTTCCCCAAGCGTGACAACGGCACGCTCCGCGGCACCTCGTGGAAGTGGACGCTGTCCTTGCTGAACGCACCGGTGAGGATTCCGTCGCGGGCCCGCAAGCGCAGCGAGATTAGGGGGTAGCCGGGGAAGTCCGGCACGCTGACGTCGGAGTCCACGTCGAGTTCCATCATGATCGAGCCGCCGTTCAAGTCCCGGCGAACAAAGCGCAGCTCCCTGGTTGAGCCGCGGGCGACGAGGCCGGCGGAACTTCCCTCTACGGGAACGAAATCCATCAGGACGTCGAGCGTCCAATCTCCTTCCGGGGCGGTTCGCATCAGCCGCCAGTCGCAGTCGATGGCGGAGTCGGAAAAAGAGATCGTAAGAGCGTCTCCCGAAATGAAGGCTTCGGGCTCTCCGGGACAAGCGGCCTCCACCCGCCAGCCGCCCAATGCGGTCGGGTCCCACGGACCCTGCGGGCGGTTGTGAAAGGCTGTCCCCACCGAGAAGTTCTCGAACACAGCCTTTGCGGAGGGGATATCTGTGCGGCCGTTGAAGCCATACAGAGCAGCCCGTGGGGCCGCCATCGGCTCAGCGGCGATGATGGGGCGGCCGAACTCCTTCCACTCCAGACCGTCAGCGCTCGTGTACGCCCGGAACACCGTATCGTCCCGCCGGATCGACAGCCAGATCGGCCGCCCCGTCTGTCCCGCCGGGTCATACTCGTAAGTCGCTTCCGGGCCATGGTACACTCCTCCAGCCTCTTGGGCGAATTCGAGCATGGCCTGGGTCTTGAAGTGTCTGCCCAGCCGCACGAAGCGGTCCGGCGTGTCGATGACCATCACTCCTGCCTGGTGTGTGGCGTAGCTAGGAGTGAAGGTCATCTTGACGGTGACTTCTTCGTTGGCGCCCACTTGGGGGCCGAGAAGCACCGCCCCGGGAGCAAGATCGAGCTGGGGGCCGCGAAGATCGCCCTTCTGAGTGACGATCACCACCGCCTCGGGCGACGCGGCGCCGGTTAGAGAGACCGATTGTAGTGGTTTTTCCCATGTCCGCCAGAGAGTGAACCCGAGTACGGCCGCGACCACCGTCATCAAAGTCGCGGCGATCCAGCCGGAGCCCAGCGCCCGCATAAAGCGCTCGAGCGCGGGTGCGCCCGCCGTTCGCCACGCCCGGCCCGCCAACCCCCGGTTTGCAAGCGAAGCTTTCCGGCCGGCGCCTTGGACGCCGCCCTGTCCTGGCGACTCTGCGCTCCGGTATCGGAATCGCGGGACGTAGGAACGCCGGGGCAGCGAAATCACCACCGGATTAGACTTGCCCTCTCCCGCGTAATACTCCTCGAGCTTGTGCCTCACCTGGCTGGCGAGCTTCCTTACCGAGGCGTCGTCCAGGGGATTGAAATGTTCGTCCCGGTGCAGGACCCGTTCGGCGATCTCGTACTGGTCTACGTCGTCGCGGCCTTCCAGGGCCACCTCGCCCACGTACGCCAGGAATCCCCTGAGCCGCCGTGAACTCGAAAAGGTTTCGCTCTCGAGGACGCGCCCCAACTCGCGGCCAAACTCCTCGCGGTCCCGGTCAGTGAGGTTGCGGCGCAAACCTTCATCGCGAGCCGATGAATGCGACATGCCAGTCCCCGTCGCCATGATGGCCCCCGTGACGGGACGTTAGGTCCGAATTGTTCCCAGCCCTGAGGCTCAGCTCCTCAGGCGCTGTCGCAGGAGAGCGCCGCCGGGAGATATCCAGCCTCTCCCGCCATGTGGCAGCCAGGCTTCTCCGGGCACGGACCCGGACAGCCACTGCCTCGAATACCCCAACCCCCACCCCTCCAGCTCTCGTCGCCGCGGGTTGGCCAATCGTTTCGATCATACGCCGATGAAATGTCCAAAGCAACATCACACCACCCTGCCCGTAATCCGCCCTTAGGGGAGGGGAAGATGCGTTGGGGGCAAGGGATGGCGGGGCTGGGAAGGGGAGGGGAGGTTTCACCGAGTGGGTGCCGGATTGCTTGGAGTTTGGCGATGGGCTTGTCAA
>Ga0256841_1000183_pt1 | contig 69230 bp, 65 predicted proteins | sample 356308metaG_FD_185971 | JGI IMG/M metagenome (GOLD analysis project Ga0256841, IMG submission 185971) | Hydrothermal vent microbial communities from Mid Atlantic Ridge, Atlantic Ocean - 356-308 | ecosystem: Environmental > Aquatic > Marine > Hydrothermal vents | place: Atlantic Ocean: Mid... | reverse complement strand
GGTGGGGCCGCCGGCCGGCTTCGGCTCCATCTTGCCCGATTCGGGATGGAAGCGGCCCACGCCGTGATAGCTGCAGGGGTTCTCCTCGGCCGGCTCGAAGCCCTTGCCCTTCTTCGTCACCACGTGCAGGAACTGGGGGCCCTTGAGGGCGCGCAGGTTGCGCAGGGTGGTGGTGAGGGTGTCGAGGTCGTGGCCGTCGATGGGGCCGATGTAGTTGAAGCCCAGCTCCTCGAACAGGGTCCCGGGAACCACCATGCCCTTGAAGTGTTCCTCGGCGCGCCGGGCCAGTTCCCAGACCGAGGGCATCACGCCCAGCACCTTCTTGCTGCCTTCGCGCATGCCCGAATAGAGACGGCCGGAGAGGATCTTGGCGAAATAGTTGGACAGGCCGCCCACGTTGGGCGAGATGGACATGTCGTTGTCGTTGAGGATCACCAGCAGGTTGGCGTCCAGATCCCCGGCATGGTTGAGGGCCTCGAAGGCCATGCCGGCGGTCAGGGCCCCGTCGCCAATCACCGCCACCACACGCCGCTCCGAGCCGGCCTGGCGGGCCGCGATGGCCATGCCCAGGGCAGCGCTGATCGAGGTGCTGGAGTGGCCCACGCCGAAGGTGTCGTAGGGGCTCTCGCCACGTTTGGGAAAACCCGCCAGGCCGCCGCGCTGGCGCAGGGTGGCCATGCGATCCCGGCGGCCGGTGAGGATCTTGTGTGGATAGCTCTGGTGGCCCACGTCCCACACCAGTCGATCCTCGGGAGTGTCGAAGACGTGGTGCAGGGCCAGGGTCAGCTCCACCGTGCCAAGGCCGGCCGAGAGGTGGCCGCCGGTGCGGCTGACCGAACGGATCAGGAAGCGCCGCAGCTCGTCGGCGAGCTGTTCCAGCTCGGCGACCGACAGGCTCCGCAACTGCGCCGGATCGTCGATGGCGAACAGCAGAGGAAAGTCGGCGGCGTCGGTCATGGTGGCGAAACGGCAGGCCCGATGGGGAAACATCCTATTCTATCACAGGGTGAAACCTTGCCCGCCTGAAGCGCCGCGGAAACCGGGGGGAAAGGCCCGGTGCCGGAAGACCGGCCCAGGCGCGCGAGGTCAGAGTCCGGCAGGCTCAAGGGCGTGCCAGCGTCTGCGCCCGGCGCCGAAGATGTTCGGGAATTCGGAATCGCGATCTAACCGCTGCGCTCCACGATGTACCGGCCCAGCCAGCGCAGCATGTCGGCCACCTCGCCCAGCGGTTCGAGGCTGGCCAGGGCGTCGCGGTACAGGTTGTCGGCCTCGCGGCGGGCGTCCTCGAGCCCGAGCAGGGCAGGGTAGGTGGCCTTGCCCAGGGCCTGGTCCACCCCCGGCTGCTTGCCCAGCGATTCGGCATCGCCTTCCACGTCGAGGATGTCGTCGCGGATCTGGAAGGCCAGGCCGATGCACTTGGCGAAGTGATCCAGCCGTTGCAGGGTCGGCTCGTCGACATCCGGCCGGCACAGGGCACCCAGGCGCACGCTGGCGCGGATCAGGGCGCCGGTCTTGTGGATGTGCAGATCCTCCAGCTCGGCGATGTTCGGCGTCTTTCCGGTGGCGGCCAGATCCATGGCCTGGCCGCCGGCCATGCCCCGGGAACCGCTGGCCAAGGCCAGCTCGTCGAGCATGGCCAGGCGCTGGCGATCCGGGATGGCCGGATCCAGGCCCCGCGCCAACACGTGGAAGGCCAGCGACTGCAGGGCATCGCCCGCCAGAATGGCGGTGGCCTCGTCGAAGGCGCGGTGCACCGTGGGTTTGCCACGCCGCAGATCGTCGTCGTCCATGGCCGGCAGATCGTCATGCACCAGGGAGTAGGCATGGATCAGTTCCACGGCCACGGCGGGCGCGTCGAGCCGCTCCGCCGCCACGCCACAGGCCCGGCCGGCGGCGTAGACCAGCAGGGGGCGGATCCGCTTGCCGCCATCGAGGGCGGCGTAGCGCATGGCGGCGTGGAGGCGGGCGGGATTGAGGGTCTCGGGGGGCAGCCACTGTGCCAGGGCGCGATCGGCCCGTTCCCGCCACTTTTCGGCGAGCTGGGCCTCATTCATCGGCATCGAAGTCCGACAGTTCCGCCTGGCCGCTCTTCTCGAGCAGGATCCGGACCTTCTGCTCAGCATCTTTCAGCGCGCCCTGGCAGATCCGGAACAGTGCCACGCCCCGTTCGAAGTCCTTGAGGGCGGTTTCCAGAGGCTGATCCCCGGCTTCCATGCGCTCGACGAGGGTTTCCAGTTCCTTGAGGGCCGTCTCGAAATCGACGGTGGTGGCTTTGGCAGCGGTTTTGCGGGCGGTTTTCTTGACCACGATCAGGGCATTCCGGCAGTGGATATGGGAAAAGGCTGCAACGGTAGCGCAGGCGCCGGCCGAGCGCAAATGCCCATCCCCTTGTGAAACGAAGACATTGACACCATACAGGGGGTGCACTATAGTTTGCTCGTGTTTTAGAATCATTCTAAATCATGACCGCCTGCCCACGGCAGGCAATCCATCCACCAAAACCATGAACAATGGGGGTAACTACCATGTCTCTGAAAGGATCCAAGACCGAACAGAACCTCAAGGACGCCTTTGCCGGCGAGTCCCAGGCCAACCGCCGTTACCTGTACTTCGCCGCCAAGGCCGACGTGGAAGGCTACAACGATGTCGCTGCCGTGTTCCGCTCCACCGCGGAAGGCGAGACCGGCCACGCCCACGGCCATCTGGAATACCTGGAAGAAGTGGGTGATCCGGCCACCGGCCTGCCCATCGGCGCCACCGCCGACAACCTGAAGGCCGCCATCGCCGGCGAGACCCACGAGTACACCGACATGTACCCGGGCATGGCCAAGACCGCCCGCGAGGAAGGTTTCGACGAAATCGCCGACTGGTTCGAAACCCTGGCCAAGGCCGAGCGGTCCCACGCCAACCGTTTCCAGAAGGCCCTGGACTCCCTGGACGCGTGATCCGGCTGGGTGCGGACGGAGCCGGCTTTGCCGGTTTCGTCCGCTCTCGTCCTTTCCATCAAGAACAACGTTAAGGATATCTGATCATGGCCGCACCCCGCGAAGGCAATCTCGAGGCGCCCACCCGGCATCCACTGGACTGGAAGAACCCGACCTTCTATGCCCGTGAGGATTTGCTCAAGGAAATGGAGCGGGTTTTCGACATCTGCCACGGTTGTCGGCGCTGCGTGAGTCTGTGCAACGCCTTTCCCACTCTCTTCGACCTGGTAGACGAGTCGGAGACCATGGAAGTGGACGGCGTGGCCAAGGAAGACTACTGGAAGGTGGTCGAGCACTGCTATCTGTGCGATCTGTGCTACATGACCAAATGTCCTTACGTGCCACCCCATGAGTGGAACGTGGACTTCCCGCACCTGATGCTGCGTGCCAAGGCGGTGCAGTTCCGGGAGAAGGGGGCCCGTTTCCGCGACCGGCTGCTGACCGCCACCGACACGGTGGGCAAGCTGGCCGGCATCCCGGTGGTGGCGCCGGTGGTGAATGCCGCCAACCGCAACCCCGGCATGCGCAAGCTGCTGGAAAAGACCCTCGATGTCTCTGCCGATGCCATTCTGCCCGAATACCATTCGGTCTCCCTGCGCGATCGCCTGCGCACCCATGCCCCGGCCCTCGTGCCGCGGCCCGGCGAGAAGACCACCGGCAAGGTGGCTCTCTATGCCACCTGCTACGGCAACCGCAACGAGCCGGACATCGGCGAGGATATGGTGGCGGTGTTCGAGCACAATGGCATCCCCGTGACCCTGGTGCCCAAGGAGCGTTGCTGCGGCATGCCCAGGCTGGAACTGGGCGATCTGGACGCCGTGGAGGAGGCGAAGAACGCCAACATCCCCGTGCTGGCAAAACTGGTGGACGAAGGCTTCGACATCGTCGCCCCCGTGCCTTCCTGCGTGCTCATGTACAAGCAGGAACTGCCCCTGATGTTTCCGGACGATCCGGACGTGCAGAAGGTGAAGGCGGCCATCTACGATCCCTTCGAATACCTCATGTTGCGCCACAGGGAAGGCTGGCTGAAGACCGATTTCAAGCTGCCGCTGGGCAAGGTGGCCTACCACGTGGCCTGCCATCAGCGGGTGCAGAACATCGGCATGAAGACCCGTGACGTGCTGCAACTGGTGCCCGACACCGAGATCGTGCCCATCGAGCGCTGTTCCGGCCATGATGGCACCTATGCGGTGAAGAAGGAGTTTCACGCGGTTTCCATGAAGATCGGCCGCCCCGTGGTCAACAAGGTCAAACAGATCGAACCCGATCACTACAGCAGCGACTGCCCCATGGCCGGCCACCAGATCGAAAACGGCCTGAAGGACGGCCGCCGACCCGAACATCCGTTGACCCTGCTGCGCAAGGCCTACGGCATCTGACCCATTCAACCGAAGGAGAAGGAACATGGCCACAACCGGACACAGTGAAGACGCCAGCAAGCTCCGCCAGGAAGTGCTTGACATGCACCGGGCCATCGTGTCCCTGATGGAGGAGCTGGAGGCGGTGGACTGGTACAACCAGCGCGCCGACGTGTGCAGCGACCCGGAGCTGAAAGCCATCCTCGAGCACAACCGCGACGAAGAGAAGGAACATGCGGCCATGCTGCTGGAATGGATCCGCCGCCAGGACGGCGCCTTCGACAAGGAACTGAAGGATTACCTGTTCACCGACAAACCCATCGCCGATCTGGAGAGCCATCACCATGACTGACGCCGCCATGGCCGAACGCGCCAGCCACAAGCACGCCCTCAGGCCCGAGGATCTGCTCAGCCTGGAGGAGTACGACCGGCAGCGGGCCGACTTCCGCCAGCGGGTCATGGCCCACAAGGCCAACCGCAAGGTGCACCTGGGCGAGCACGCCACCCTCTATTTCGAGGACCGGCTCACCATGCAGTACCAGATCCAGGAGATGCTGCGCATCGAGCGGATCTTCGAGCAGGAAGGCATCCGCGAGGAGCTGGCCGCCTACAACCCGCTGATTCCCGAGGGCCGCAACCTCAAGGCCACCTTCATGATCGAGTACGAAGACGTGGAGGAGCGCAAAAAGGCCCTGGCGAAGCTCATCGGCATCGAGGAGAAGGTCTGGATCCGCGTCGCGGGCTTCGACAAGGTCACCCCCGTGGCCAACGAGGATTTGGAACGCAGCACCGAGGAAAAGACCTCCTCCGTCCACTTCCTGCGCTTCGAATTCACCCCCGAGATGATTGAAGCCGCCAAGTCCGGCGCCGACCTCGCCGTGGGCGTGGAACACGAAAACTACCAGGCCACGGTCGACCCCCTGCCGAAAAACATCCGTGATGCGCTGGTGGCCGACTTCGACTGACGGTGTCAGCGTCTGGGGACACTGCAAATAACGCAGAGGGCGCAGAGACGCAGAGAGCGCAGAGGTGTAATGTTTCCTGATTCCGCATGGAAACAATGCGAGACCTGCCTCCAGTCATTCTTCCCCTCGGCGTCCTCTGCGTCTCTGCGCCCTCTGCGTTTCTTCCACTCCTGCCGCTCGAAGCCCCCCGCCCGGAAATGGTAAGATCCCCGTTTCCATGCCCCTGAACGGAACCACGACCATCGATCGCACGCCCGTCATCGTTCCTCGCGAGGAACATTGCATTTCGCGCGCCGACATCAGCGAGTCGGCGCTGAAGGTGCTCTATCGCCTGCACAAGGAGGGGTACCAGGCCTATCTTGTGGGCGGCGGGGTGCGGGATCTGCTGCTCGGGCGCACGCCCAAGGATTTCGACGTGGCCACCGACGCCACGCCCGAGGAGGTGCGGCGGATCTTTCGCAACTGCCGGCTCATCGGCCGGCGCTTCCGCCTCGCCCACGTGCATTTCGGTCGCGAGATCATCGAGGTGGCCACCTTCCGCGCCCCCCATTCGGCCGGCGGCGCGGGGGAGGGGGTGACCGAAGACGGCCAGATCCTGCGCGACAACGTCTACGGCACCCTGGAGGAAGACGCCTTCCGCCGGGATTTCACGGTCAATGCCCTGTACTACAACATCGCCGATTTCTCGGTGGTGGACTACACCGGCGGGCTGGCCGATCTGCAGGCCGGGGTGCTGCGCTTCATCGGCGACGCCCGCACCCGGATCCTCGAGGATCCGGTGCGCATGCTGCGCGCGGCCCGCTTCGCCGCCAAGCTGGGTTTTTCCCTGGCGCCGGGCCTGCGCGAGCTGATCCTGGAACTGGGCGACCGGCTCGACAACGTGCCGCCGGCGCGGCTGTTCGACGAGGTGTTGAAGTTGTTCCACACCGGCCACGCCCTGCATTCCTACGAAGTGCTGCAGGATCTGGATCTGTTCGGCTATCTCTTCGCCCAGACCGACGAACTCATCAAGGAGGGCGACGACTACACCGACGCCTTCATCCGCCAGGCCCTGCACAACACCGACGAGCGGATCCACGCCGGCAAGGGCGTCAATCCCGCCTTCCTGTTCGCGGCCCTGCTGTGGGGGCCGGTACACGACGAGGTGAAATACCTGCTGGCCGAGGGCATGACCGAGCTGCAGGCCCTGCAGGAGGCCGGCAACGAGATCCTCGCCGCCCAGCTCGAGCAGGTGACCATTCCCAAGCGCTTCAGCTTCCCCATGCGCGAGATCTGGACCACCCAGGCGCGTCTGCCCAAGCGCCAGGGCAAGCGGGCCTGGCGGCTGCTGGAGCAGCCGCGCTTCCGGGCCGCCTACGACTTCCTGCTGCTGCGCTGCCAGGTGGGCGAGCCCGTGCACGAGCTGTGCAACTGGTGGACCCTCTTCCAGGAGGCCGACGAGGCCGAGCGCCAGGCCATGGTCAAGACCCTCGGGAGCGGCGAGGGCCGCAAGCGGCGGCGCAAGCGGCGGCGCAAGTCCCGTGCGGCGGCGGGCGATCACGGCTGAGATGCGTGCGCCGGTGGTGGCCAGCATCGGGCTGGGCAGCAATCTCGACGATCCGATGGCACAGATTCGGCGAGCTACTGCGGCGCTGGCCGCGCTGCCGGAAAGCCGCCTGCTCGCCATCTCCTCCCTGTATCGCACGCCGCCCATGGGCCCGCCGGATCAGCCCGACTACGTCAACGCCGCCGTCCTGCTCGAAACCCGCCTGGCCCCGCTGGCCCTGCTCGATGCCCTGCAGGCCATCGAAGCGGCCCAGGGCCGGGTGCGCGCCGAGCGCTGGGGGCCGCGCACCCTGGATCTGGATCTGCTGCTGTACGGCGAGGCGCGTATCGAAACGCCGCGCCTCACCGTGCCGCATCCCGGCCTGCCCGAGCGGGATTTCGTGCTGGTGCCGTTGAGGGAGATTGCCGGAGCCGATCTGCCGGTGCCCGGCCACGGCCGTCTGGGCGATCTGAGCCCGGCAGAGGCGACCCTGGAGCGGATCGATGCCTGAGCAACCCGGTTTCATCGTCGTGGAAGGGCCCATCGGGGTGGGCAAGACCACCCTGGCCCGGCGCCTGGCCGACAGTTTCGGCTGCGATTTGCTGCTGGAGGGGGCCGAGGAGAATCCCTTTCTCGAACGCTTCTACCAGGATCCGCGCAGCGCCGCCTTCCAGACCCAGCTCTTCTTCCTGTTCCAGCGCGCCGAGCAGTTGCGTGCCCTGCGCCAGGGGGACATGTTCCGCCCCGTGCGGGTGGCCGACTACCTGATCGAAAAGGATCGCCTGTTCGCCGAACTGACCCTCGACGAGGAAGAGTTCAAGCTCTACGAACAGGTCTATGCCCACCTCACCCTCGACGCCCCGCAGCCGGATCTGGTGATCTACCTGCAGGCCCCGGTGCCGGTGCTGCTGCAGCGCATCGCCAGCCGCGGTCGCGGCTACGAACGCCCCCTGCGCGCCGACTACCTGGAACGCCTGAGCGAGCGCTACACCGAGTTCTTCCACCATTACGACGCCTCGCCGCTGCTGATCGTCAACGCCGCGGAACTCGACTTCGCCCACGATCCGGAGGATTATGCCCTCCTGCTGGAGCGGATCCGCAGCATCCGCAGCGGCCGCCACTACTTCAACCCCGGGAGGCTGGAACCGTGAACGCGCCCGAATCCCTGCCCGATGCCGCGACCCTGCGCGCCATGAAGGCGCAAGGCCGCAAGCTGGTCATGCTCACCAGTTACGATGCCAGTCTCACCGTGCACTGCGAGAACGCCGGGGTGGACGTGCTGCTGGTGGGCGATTCCCTGGGCATGGTGATCCAGGGGCACGACACGACCCTGCCGGTGACCATCGAGCACATGATCTACCACTGCGCCTGCGTGGCCCGCGCCCGCCGCCGCGCCCTGCTGGCGGTGGACATGCCCTACCGCAGCTACGAGACGCCGGAGCAGGCCGTGGCCAACGCCCGCCGGCTGCTGGAGGAGGGCGGGGCAGACATGGTCAAGCTCGAAGGCGGCAGCGCCATCCTGCCCCGGCTCGAAGCCCTGCGCGACGCCGGGATCCGCGTCTGCGGCCATCTGGGCCTGCTTCCCCAGTCGGTGGAGGAACTGGGGGGCTACAAGGTGCAGGGCCGCTCGTCGGAGGATGCCGAACGGATCCTCGCCGACGCCCGCGCCCTGGAAGCCGCCGGGGTGGAGATGATCGTCCTCGAATGCATTCCCGCCGCCCTCGGCCGGCGGATCAGCGAAAGCCTGGCCATTCCCACCATCGGCATCGGCGCCGGCCCCGACTGCGACGGCCAGGTGCTGGTCAGCTACGATCTCCTCGGCCTCACCCCCGGCCGCCGCCCCCGCTTCAGCCACGATTTCCTCAGCGAACAGCCCCCCGGCAGAGGCATCGCCGACGCCATTCACGCCTACGTCCTCGCCGTGCGCGAAGGCCGTTTCCCCGGCCCCGAGCACAGCTTCGAGTGAGGGAGAAACACGGAGCGCACGGCGAGGCCTGAGACAATCAGGCCTGCCATGTCCCGTCCAGGCAAACGGCGGTACAATCCCCTTCGCGAACCTTGCACGATTACACCCTCTCCCCTTTGGGGGACGACGCCATGGATGGCGGAGTTCGTGCGAAGCAGGCTGCCCGAGCCGAGAGGGCCGGCACGATCGCACCCTCTCCCCCTTGGGGGAGAGGGCCGGGGTGAGGGGGACAAAAAAGGAAAACCGCAAAACCCGCAACCACCCACCCACCGCCATGAAATCCGTCATGCCCTTCCGACTGACCATCCTCTTCCTGTTCCCCCTCTTGGCCCTCGCGGCCTGTGCCGACTGGGTGCCCCTGAAGCCGGGCGCCGAAGGGGTGCGGGTGGCCACCGCCGATCAGGTGAAGCACTGTCGCCACGTGGGCCGCACCATCGTCTCGGTGGCCGACGCTGTGGCCGGGATCAAGCGCAAGCCGCAAACCGTGGCCGCCGAGCTGGAGCGTCTGGCCCGCAATCATGCCCCGAAACTCGGTGGCGACACCATCGTGCCCGAAGGCCCGGTGGAAAATGGCGAACGGAGCTACAAGGTCTACCGCTGCCGCGGGGAGAAGTAGAGGGCGCTCGCGCCGCCACGTACCGGAACGGATCGACGCCATGCACATCGTCACCACCATCCCCGAAATGCAGGCCCGGGTCCGGCTGTGGAAACAGGTGGGCCTGCGCATCGCCTTCGTGCCCACCATGGGCAATCTGCATGCCGGGCATCTGGACCTGGTGCAGGCCGCCCGCGAGGCCGCCGATCGGGTGGTGGTGAGCATCTTCGTCAATCCCCTGCAGTTCGACGAGGCGGAGGATTTCGCCGCCTATCCGCGCACCCTCGAAGCCGACCTGGCGAAGCTGGCCGAGTGCGGCGTCGATGCCGTGTTCACCCCGGCGGAGGAGACGCTCTATCCACAAGGGCGGCAGGACATCACCTTCGTCGAGGTGCCGGGGCTGGGAGAAATCCTCGAAGGCGCCCACCGCCCCGGCCACTTCCGGGGCGTCACCACGGTGGTGGCCAAGCTGTTCCACATCGTGCAGCCCGAGGTGGCCGTGTTCGGCGAAAAGGATTTCCAGCAACTGCTGATCGTCCGGCGCATGGTGGCGGATCTCGATTTTCCCGTGACCATCCTCGCCCGGCCCACGGTGCGCGAGGCCGACGGCCTGGCCATGAGTTCGCGCAATCGCCGGCTCGATCCCGGCCAGCGGCGGATCGCCACCGCCCTGTACCGGGTGCTGCGCGAGACGGCGGAAGCGCTTCGCCGGGGTGGCGAGCCGGCCGCGCTGGAGCGCGCCGCGATGGCGCGTCTGGAGGCGGCCGGCTTCCGGCCCGAATACGTGGCCATCCGTGCCGCGGCGGATCTCGGCCCGCCACGCCCGGGCACACCGGGCGTGGTGCTGGGGGCGGCCCGGCTCGGCAGCGTGCGCCTCATCGACAACGTGCAGATCGAAACCGTAACGGAATGAACGGCTTGCGCGGTGGGCCGATGCCGCGGTCCGTGATAAAATCGGCATTTCCTGATCACGACGGAAGCATTCCGCCATGCTGACCACCATGCTCAAGGCCAAACTGCACCGCGCCCGGGTGACCCATTCGGAGCTGGAGTACGAAGGGTCCTGCGCCATCGACGGCCACCTGCTGGAGGTCTCCGGGATCCGCGAATACGAGCAGATCGAGATCTACAACGTCACCAACGGCGAACGCTTCACCACCTATGCCATCCGTGCCGAGGAGGGCTCCGGCATCGTCTCCGTCAACGGCGCCGCCGCCCACAAGGCCAACCCCGGCGACATCGTGATCATCTGCGCCTACGTCGGCCTCGACGCCAAGGAACTGGCGGCCCATCAGCCCAAACTCGTCTATCTGGACGAGAACAACGAAATTACCCATACCCGCAACACCATCCCTGTCCAGGTCGCGTAGCGACCTGGACAGGGATGGTGAGTGGTGAGGGACGAGGGCCGACCACGCCCCTCGTCCCTGTCTCGCGCCTCGCCAGATGCCCACGGAATCTTGCTTTTGCCCCGAAATCCGTTAAACTGAAAGCAATTAATCACTCACAAAAAGCTCGAGACATGGGAAAACCCCACGAACAACGCCAGCAGGAGATCGTCGAGGCGGCCCTTGAACTGGCGGCCGAGCAGGGGGTGAAGAAGGTCACCACCCAGGCCATCGCCGATCGGGTGGGCATCGCCCAGCCCACCGTGTTCCGGCACTTCCCCAACCGCGACGCCATCTTCGCCGCCGCCATCGACTGGCTGGCCCGGGGACTGTTCGCCGCCCTCGGCGCCTTCTTCACCGGCAGCGGCCCGGCCGACGAGCGCCTGCGGGCGCTGATCCGCGCCCAGCTTGCCTTCATCGAACGCAACAAGGGCCTGCCGCGGATCCTCTTCTCCGATCGCCTGCATCTGGAGTCGCCGGTGCTCAAGGCGGCGGTGCAGCGCATCATGCGCAGCTACATGGAGCAGATCGCCAGTCTCGTGCGCGCCGGCCAGGCCGAAGGCCGCTTTCGTCCCGAACCGGACCCGGAGGTCACCGCCCGTTACGTGGCGGCCCTGATCCAGGGCACCGTCATGCGCTGGTCGATCTTCGATTTCGGTTTCTCTCTCGAGGCGGAGGCGGAAGAACTGTGGGAATTTCTCGCCCGTTCGTTGTGAGGGGAATGATTTTCCCATGAATGTGAGCAATCAATCGCTTTATACAAGGAGAACGACATGTGCAAACTGTGCTGGATGTTGGTTCTGGTCCTGGTCGTGCTCAGCGGGGGAATGGCCTGGAAGTTTCTGATCCAGGGCGAGACGGTGACGGCGTCCGATGGCCGGCAGGCCCTGTTGCTGGCGCCTGCCGAGCGGGATCTGGTGCTGGGCGAGATGCGCGCCTTTCTGGCCAGCGTGCAGGCCATCGTGCAGGATGCACAGGAAGGAGACATGGCCGCGGTGGCGAAGGCGGCGCGACACGTGGGGGCGGCGGCGCAGGGGTCGGTGCCCGGTTCGCTGATGAAGAAACTGCCGCTGGAATTCAAGCGCCTGGGTTTCGATACCCACCGCCAGTTCGATCAGCTGGCCCTGGACGCCGAGCAGCTTGGCGATCCCGGCCACACCCTCGAACAACTCGCCGGCCTCATGCGCAACTGCGTGGCCTGCCATGCGGCCTACCGCATCGACGCGGCACCAATGACGCGGCGCTGATGACAGGAACTTTCCTCCGGCCCTTCAGCCGGTATTGCGCATCCCTGCCGCGATGGCGTTGATGGAACGCAGCAGCGGATTGAGCCACTGGTTGCGGGTTTCCTCGTCGAGGGATTCGTCGCGGTAGCGGCGCAGGAGGGTGACCTGGATCTGGTTGAGCGGATCCAGGTAGGGGTTGCGGCGCTTGAGGGAGAGGGCGAGCTGGGGCGTTTCGGCCATCAGTTCGTCGATCCGGGCCACGCCCAGCACTTCCCGTACCGTGCGCTGGTATTCGTTCCTGATGGTCTCGAAGATCTGCCGTGCGCTCTGCTGCTCGTGGCACAGGGACATGTAGCTTTCGGCGATCCGCATGTCGGCCTTGAACAGCGCCATCTGGGAGTTGGAGAGCAGGGCACGGAAGAAGGGCCACTCCTCGTACATGGCCTGCAACCGGGCCAGTTCGTGCTCGCCGGGCGCCTCCTGAAGCCAGCCTTCCAGCGCCGAGCCGATGCCGTACCAGGCCGGCAGGGTGTGGCGGGACTGGGCCCAGCCGAACACCCAGCCGATGGCCCGCACCGAGCCCTTGGAGCGATCGCCCACCTTGCGGTGCGACGGCCGCGAGCCGATGTTCATCAGGGCGATTTCCCGTACCGGCGTGGCCTCGTAGAAATAGTCGAGGAAGCCGGGGGTCTCGTCGGTGAGCTGCCGGTAGGCCCGTTCGCCCTTGTCGGCCAGTTCCTTCATCACCTGCAGGTAGCGCGGGTTGTCCGGCTCCGGCGGCGTAATCAGGTTGCGGCTGGCCTTCATCAGGCCGGTGATGCCCATGCTCAGCTCGTAGACGGCGGTTTCGTGGTTGCTGTACTTGTAGGACAGCACCTCGCCCTGCTCGGTGAACTTGATTTCGCCGTGCACGGTGCCGGTGGGCTGGCTGAGAATGGCCTCGTGGGTGGGGCCACCGCCCCGGCCGATGGTGCCGCCCCGGCCATGGAACATGCGCAGGTGCACGCCCCGCGCCTTGCACAGGGCGGTGATCTGCTGCTGGGCCTGGTACAGGTTCCAGGCGGAGGCGAGGATGCCACCGTCCTTGCAGGAATCCGAGTAGCCCAGCATCACCTCCTGGCTGTTGCCGGAGGCGGCCAGCAGGGCGGCATAGACGGGATCGTCCAGCAGCCGGTTCATCACCGGTTCGATGTGGGCCAGATCGTCGATGGTCTCGAACAGGGGCGAGACGCGTACGTGGCAGAACCATTCGCCGTCGCGCTTGCCCGTGAGCCCTGCCAGCCAGGCGAGGAACATCACTTCCATCACGTGGCTGGCGGCGTGGGTCATGGAGATCACGTAGTTGCCGAAGACCCGGGAACTGATTTCCTCGCGCATCCGGGCCATGACGTCGAAGGTCTCAAGGGTCTCGCGGCAGCGCTCGTCCAGCACCGTGCGATCGATGGCCGGTGGTGGTCCGGCCAGGGCCTCGCCCAGCTTGCGCAGGCGGCCGGCCTCGTCCAGGGCGGTGTAGTCGCTGCCATCGATTTGCTGCCATACGGCGCTGACCGTGTCGGTGTGCACGGTGGATTCCTGGCGCACGTCGAGGTGGGCCAGGAAGAAACCGAAGGTTTCCACCAGCCGGATGAGATCCTGCAATTCCCCCCGGGCGATGATGGCGTCGCCGTGGCCGATGATGGAGTCACGGATGAGATAGAGATCGGTCAGCAGCGCCGCTTCGTCACGGTAACCGCGATCCGGAACCGGCAGGGGGCCGCCTTCGAGATGGTGATCCAGGCGCGCCAGGTTGTGCTCGATGCGCCGCTGCATCAGCGCCAGCTTGCGTCGGTAGGGTTCCTGCGTGTAGCGCTGGGGGCGTTCGGCGAAGACCTCGGGCATGGCCTGCTCGTCCCGTTCCAGGGCGGCCAGAAAGTCCGCCGAGGGCTGGATGAACTCGGTGGACATGGTGAGGATCTTCTGCAGCTGGCGGATCCGGCCGTAGTATTCACGCAGGGCCTCGCGGGACTGCATGCGCACGGCGGTGACGGTGGTTTCGGGTTTCACGAAGGGGTTGCCGTCCCGATCGCCACCGATCCAGGAGCCGAAGCGAATGAAACTCGGCACGTGGATCTGCGCGCCGTCCTGGCCATAGGTGCGATCGATGGCGCCTTCGAGATAGCGGTAGGTTTCGGGCACGGCCTGGAACAGGCATTCGCGGAAGTAGTAGAGCCCGTTCTTCACCTCGTCGAGCACCTGCAGGCGCGTAGTGCGCACCTCGTTGGTCTCGTAGAGAATGCGGATATGACGTTCCAGTCGCTCGAGGATGCGGCTGCGCTCGATGCGGGACAGGCGCGGGGCGTCCAGTTCCTCGCTGATCACGAAGATCCGCCGCAGAGCCTCGAGGATGGTGCGGCGCTTGGCTTCGGTGGGGTGGGCAGTGAAGACCGGAATGTAGGCCAGGCGGTCGAGCAGATGCTGCATCTTCTCGGCCGGAACGCCCTCGCCGTGGAACTGGCGCAGGGTGTGATCGAAGGACCCGACCCACAGGGGGCCGTTGCGGCTCACTTCGCGGCGGCGCAGCTTGTGCTGGTAACTTTCCTCGGCGATGTTGACCAGGCTGAAGTAGATACTGAAGGCCCGGATCACATGGGCCAGGGTGTCCGGATCCAGGGATTCGATCAGGGCCGCCAGGCGCTGACGCTTGCGCACGTCTTCCGACTTGCGCAGGCTGATGTGACCCTTGCGCAGGGTCTCCACGGCGTCGAAGACCTTCTTGCCGGCGTGCTCGTGCAGGATCTGGCCGAGAAGGTTGCCGAACAGCTTGACCCGCGAGCGCAGGGGCTTGTCGTTGGGTACGCGTGTGGCGGTGGGGGGAGTCGAAGTAGGGGCGTCAGCAGTCATGAACCAGGCAGCCTTGTCGCAGTCGGAACCCGGCATTATACCGCAAGGAATCGTGACAGCCTCTCTTGACGCTGCCCGAAGGGGTATGCTTGAAAGAAGTGGTAGCCGAGGTCGGACTCGAACCGACACGCCCGAAGGCACAGCATTTTGAGTGCTGCGTGTCTACCAGTTCCACCACTCGGCCACGCGCCGCCATTATAGGGATCGGGGCGGGGGCTGTCCAAACCCGGATGAGAAATGCCGGCCGACCTGCTATCCTCGCGCGCCATGCGTCGTCAGGACTTTCACTTCGATCTGCCGCCGGAACTGATCGCCCAGCAGCCCATCGCCGAACGGCCGGCCAGCCGGTTGTTGCACCTGGAGCGTCAGGGCGGCGTTCTGCACGACCGGCAGTTTCGCGATCTGCCGGCGCTGCTGCGGCCGGGGGATCTGCTGGTGCTCAACGATACCCGGGTCATCCCGGCCCGCCTGTGGGGTCGCAAGGAGACGGGCGGCCAGGTGGAAGTGCTGGTGGAGCGGCCGCTCGACGAACGCCGTGTCCTGGCCCACGTGCGGGCCAGCAAGTCGCCGAAGCCGGGGACCCGACTGGTCTTCGAGCAGGGGGTCACGGCCGAGGTGACGGGACGCGAGGCGGATTTGTTCCACCTCGAGTTCAACCGGCCGGTGATGGCCGTGCTCGAGGCGCAGGGCCACATGCCCCTGCCCCCCTACATCGAGCGAGAAGACACGGAACGGGATGCCGAGCGCTACCAGACCGTCTACGCCCGTCACCCCGGTGCGGTGGCCGCGCCCACGGCCGGCCTGCACTTCGACGCGACGCTGCTGGAGGCACTGGCAGCGCGGGGCATCGAGCAGGTGCGCGTCACCCTGCACGTGGGCGCCGGGACCTTCCAGCCGGTGCGGGTCGACGATATCGCCGAGCACCGGATGCACAGCGAATGGCTGCGGGTGCCGGAGACAGTGGTCGAGGCCGTGCAGCGCACCCGCGCCCGGGGCGGGCGGGTGGTGGCGGTGGGCACCACCGTGGTGCGCAGTCTCGAGACGGCGGCGCAGGAGGGCGAATTGCAGCCTTTCGAGGGCGAGACCGACATCTTCATCACCCCCGGTTTCCGTTTCCGGACGGTGGACGCCCTGATCACCAACTTCCACCTGCCCGAATCGACCCTGCTGATGCTGGTCAGTGCCTTTGCCGGTCACCAGGCCGTGATGCGCGCCTACCGGCATGCGGTGGCGCAGCGCTATCGCTTCTTCAGCTATGGCGATGCCATGTTTATTGGCTGAGAGGAAAGTGAAAAGAGACAAGAGGAAAGGGGCGAAAGCGCAATGGCCGGCGCCGTGGCATCAGGTCGGTCCGTCACTTTGTATCTTGTGTCTTTGCGTTTTTTCCTGAATCGACAATGAAATTTGAACTGCTTGCAACCGATGGGGCCGCCCGGCGCGGGCGGTTGACCTTCGGCCGGGGCACGGTGGAGACACCGGCCTTCATGCCGGTGGGGACCTATGGCACGGTCAAGGCCATGACGCCGGAGGAGCTGCGCGAGGTGGGCGCCGAGATCATTCTTGGCAACACCTTCCATCTGATGCTGCGGCCGGGCACCGAGGTCATCGAGGCGCATGGGGACCTGCACGATTTCATGCACTGGGACGGGCCCATTCTCACCGACTCCGGCGGTTTCCAGGTCTGGTCGCTCGGCAAGCTGCGCAAGATCACCGAGCAGGGCGTGCGTTTCCGCTCGCCGGTGGACGGCAGCGAAGTGTTCCTGGGGCCGGAAGAATCCATCGCCGTGCAGCATGCCCTGGGCAGCGACATCGTCATGATCTTCGACGAATGCACCCCCTATCCGGCCACGGAGCGCCAGGCCCGCGAGTCGATGGAATTGTCCCTGCGCTGGGCCCGGCGCTGTCGCGAGGCGCACGGCGATCATCCCTCGGCCCTGTTCGGCATCGTGCAGGGCGGGATGTATCCCGAACTGCGCGAGCAGTCCCTGCGGGGCCTCCAGGCCATCGGCTTCGATGGCTATGCCATCGGCGGCCTGTCGGTGGGCGAGCCCAAGGAAGACATGCAGCGGATCCTGGCCCACCTCGAGCCGCAAATGCCGGCTGACCGGCCCCGCTATCTGATGGGGGTGGGCACGCCCGAGGATCTGGTGGAGGCGGTGCGCCGCGGCGTGGACATGTTCGACTGCGTGATGCCCACCCGCAATGCCCGCAACGGCTACCTGTTCACCAGCCGGGGCATGATCCGGATCCGCAACAGCCGTTTTCGTACCGATACCGCGCCGCTCGACCCCGATTGTGACTGTTACACCTGCCGAAATTACAGTCGCGCCTACCTGCGGCATCTCGATCGCACCGGTGAAATCCTCGGATCGCGCCTGAATACCATTCACAATCTTTATTATTATCAGAAGCTTATGCGTGACATGCGGGAGGCCATCGGGGCAGGCCGGCTGGCGGACTTCGTGGCCGATTTCTACGCCCGGCGCGATCTGCCGGTGCCGCCTGTGTCATAATACGCGCGCTTTTTCGCCCCCGGGCGAGCCCGAATCCCAAAACGAAAGGTATGCCCATGAGTTTCCTGATTTCCAATGCCCTTGCCGAAGGTGCGCCTGCTGCAGGTCAGCAGGGCGATCCGCTGATGTTGCTGCTGTTCTTCGGCGGCTTCATCCTGATCTTCTATTTCATCCTCATCCGTCCCCAGCAGAAGCGGGCCAAGGAGCACCAGAAGATGGTCTCGGCGCTCGGCAAGGGAGACGAGGTGGTGACCAATGGGGGTCTGCTGGGCAAGGTCACCGAGGTGGGGGAGGAATACGTGAGCCTCGAACTGGCCGACAACGTGGTGGTGCGTCTGCAGAAGCAGGCCATCGCCAGCGTGCTGCCCAAGGGCACGCTCAAGACCATCGGCAAGGAAAAATAAGACCAACCAGACCGGCCGGGCCGGCGCCACGGCGTCGGCTGCGCCCATTCGGATCCAACCGTCATGCTGAACCGCTATCCGCTGTGGAAATACCTTCTGATCCTGTTCGTGATCGTGGTGGGGGTCATCTATGCCCTGCCCAACGTCTATGGGACGGACCCGGCCATTCAGATCAGCGCCGGCCGCAATGCCAGCGTCGACGATGCCCTGCGCAGCCAGGTGGCGAGTCTCCTGAAGGGACGGGGCATTCCAATCAAGGCCGTCGAACAGGATCAGCGGCAGCTGTTGATCCGTTTCAACAGCGTGGAGGATCAGCTCAAGAGCGCGGATCTGTTGCCCGCCACCCTGGGGGACGATTACACCGTTGCGCTCAACCTGGCCAGTGCGGCGCCGGCCTGGCTGGAGAAGATCAATGCCAAGCCCATGTATCTGGGGCTCGATCTGCGCGGTGGCCTGCACTTCCTCATGGAAGTGGATACCGAGACGGTCATGCAGCAGGCTTACGATCGCTACATTTCCGATCTGCGCAGCCTGCTGCGCGAGCGCAAGATCCGTTATGCCGCCATCCTGCGCCGGGGCGAGACCATCGTGCTCAAGTTCCGCAAGCCGGAACAGCGTGAGGCGGCCCGCGGTGCCATTCGCAGCGGCATCGGTCGGGATCTGGTGCTGTCCGAGGAGGAAGAAGGCGGGCTGCCGGTCATCCTGGCGCGGCTGACCGAACAGACGATTCGCGACATCAAGAAACATGCCCTGCAGCAGAACGTCACGACCCTGCGCAACCGGGTCAACGAACTGGGAGTGGCCGAGCCGGTGATCCAGCAGCAGGGCGACAACCGCATCGTGGTGCAGTTGCCGGGGATCCAGGACTCGGCCCGGGCCAAGGAAATCCTCAGTGCCACCGCCACCCTGGAATTCCGGCTGGTGGACGTGGAACACAGTGTGCAGGAAGCCCTGGCCGGCAAGGTACCGCCCACCGCCCGCCTCTATTACGAGCGCAATGGCAAGCCCATTCTGCTCAAGAAGCGGGTCATCATCACCGGCGAGAACATCACCAATGCCACTTCCGGCTTCGATCAGCAAAGTGGCTCGCCGGCGGTGTTCATCAATCTCGACAGCGCCGGTGCCCGGATCATGGCCCACACCACCAAACGCAATCTCAAGAAACCGATGGCGGTGGTGTTCATCGAATACAAGCCGGTGACGAAGATGGTCGACGGCAAGAAGGTCACGGAGACCGTCAAGAAGGAGGAGGTCATCAACGTGGCCACCATCCAGGGCGTGTTCAGCAAGCGCTTCCAGATCACCGGCCTCGACAGTGTCGAGGAAGCCCGCAACCTGGCTCTGCTGCTGCGCGCCGGCGCCCTGGCCGCACCCATTCGGATCGTCGAGGAACGCACCATCGGGCCCAGCCTCGGCAAGGAGAACATCGCACAGGGCACCAAGTCGGTCGTCGTCGGCATGCTCCTGGTGGTCTTGCTGATGGCGGTCTGGTACCGGGGATTCGGCGTGGTGGCCGACGTGGCCCTGCTGGTCAACCTGGTGCTGATCGTGGCCGTGCTGTCCATGCTCCAGGCCACCCTGACCCTGCCGGGGATTGCCGGCATCGTGCTCACGGTGGGCATGGCGGTCGATGCCAACGTGCTGATCTTCGAACGGATCCGGGAAGAGTTGCGCAACGGCAATACGCCCCAGTCGAGCATCAACGCCGGATATGAGAAGGCCCTCTCGACCATCGCCGACGCCAACATCACCACCCTGATCGCGGCCGTGGTGCTGTACATCTTCGGCACCGGTCCCATCAAGGGCTTCGCCATCACCCTGTCCATCGGTATCGTGACCTCCATGTTCACCGCCATCATGGGCACCCGGGCGATCATCAATCTGGTCGTGGGCGGACGCAACATCAAGTCCCTGTCGATTTGAGCAACGGAAAACCGACGCCATGCAAATTTTCAAGCAGACCACCACCTTCGATTTCATGGGCAAGCGTCATCTTGCGCTGGTCCTGTCCACCATCCTGATTCTGGTTTCGCTCGGATCGCTGGTCGTCAAGGGCCTCAATTTCGGCCTGGACTTCACCGGCGGCACGCTCATCGAGGTGGGCTACAGCCGTTCCGTGGAATTGCCGGCCGTGCGCGAGGCCCTCGAAAAGGCCGGGTTCAAGGATGTGGTGGTCCAGCACTTCGGCACCACCCGCGACGTGCTGGTTCGTCTGGCACCGCAGGAAGGGGGTGAACAGGGCAAGGAAACCCTCGGTGATCGGGTGCTGCAGGTACTGCGCGAAGCCAGTGACGGCCCGGTGGAGATGCGGCGGCAGGAATTCGTCGGTCCGCAGGTGGGCGAGGAGCTGCGAGACGACGGGGGCCTGGCCATGCTCATCGCCCTGGCCTTCATCCTGGTCTACGTCATGGCCCGCTTCGAATACCGCCTGGCCCTCGGCTCCGTGGGCGCCCTGTTTCATGACGTGATCATCACCCTCGGTGCCTTTTCCCTGTTCCAGTGGGAGTTCGATCTGACCGTGTTGGCAGCCATTCTCGCGGTGATCGGCTATTCCCTCAATGACACCATCGTGGTCTTCGATCGCCTGCGGGAAAACTTTCGCAAGCTGCGCAAGGCCAGTCCCGTCGAGGTCGCCAACATCTCCATCAACGAAACCCTCTCCCGCACCCTCATGACCTCCTTCACGACCGTGCTGGTCGTGCTGGCCATGTTTTTCCTCGGTGGCAAGCTGATCCACGCCTTCTCGCTGGCCCTCATCATCGGCATCGTGGTGGGCACCTACTCCTCCATCTACGTCGCCAGCAGCGCCGCCCTGGCCCTCAAGATCACTCGGGCCAGTCTCATGCCGGTACAGAAGGAAGGTGCCGATCAAGGCGCCAGCCCCTGATTGTGTCTTCGTGACAGGGGCGAGAGCGGCCTTGCGGGCCGATCCTGTCATGAACTGTGAACATCTTCAGCGTATCTTCCGCTTGAGTGCGGTAGTCTTGTTGTCCACCCTGACAAGGGATGTAAGGCAAAAGACATACTACGCACAGGGGAGAATGGACGGAGTTCCTGCCGTTTCCCGCTGCGGATCACGACTGATCGCCATGCATCGAGGCATGGAGGGGGATACATGGAACGGTTCCAGTTCAGTACAAGTAGCCTGTTGGCAGCGGGTTTGATTGCAAGACCGGCTTTTGCGGTTTTTTTAAACATCGTTCGAGTCCTTGCTGTCCTCTGCAAGAGTCCGCCAGTCCTGGTTGTTTTCGGCTTGATTCGTAAACGCCCATCGGTGTCGAATCCTGCCATGCGTATCCTTGGTCTGGCGATGCCGAGCCTGTTGCTGCTGATGGCCTGTGGCGGTGCAGACAGTGGTTCTCCCACCGCGTCACCTCCCGCCACGTTCCCACCGGCCTCCAATGTGTCACCGACCATCGATGATGCCACGGCAACCGTCGAACGGGGAGCGGCTGCAGGAACCCTCGTTTATGACGTGAACGATGCGGTGACCGGCTCCGACCGAGATCCGGATGGCGATATACTCAGCTACACGCTGGTGAGCGGTAATACCGATGGTCTTTTCGCGCTCAATCCCTCCACGGGGCGGATCACAGTGACAGATCCGGCAAATTTCACTGCCAACCAGGAGTATGTGCTGAATATCGAAGTCTCGGATGGCCAGCTTTCCGCAGGCGCCACCATTACGGTGAAGGTCTGGGAACTCGTCTCAGGGTTGGATACACGTCCGGTCAACTCGACCTGCCTTGCCGGACCGCGACCGACACCAACCGGAACCACCTATGCTCTGCAACGGGTCTTTTCCGCGCTGACATTCCAGAATCCCCTGGCCATGCTGCAGGCACCGGCAGATTCCGGCTATTGGCATGTGGTTGAGCGTGCAGGAGTCATTCGCCGTTTCGTGAACCAGGAAACGGTCGCTTCGGCTGAGGTTTTCCTGGACATTTCCGGTCAGGTCAATACCACGGGGGAAGGCGGGTTGCTCGGCATGGCGTTTCATCCGGATTATCCCGCATCGCCGTTTGCCTACGTCTATTACACGGCGGATAGCGCTCTGACAGGCGCCGTGTTCGAAACCCGAATTTCCCGTTTCGAGACCCGGGATGGCGGGCAGACCCTGGATCCGGCCAGTGAAGTCGTACTCTTGCGTCTGAGGCAGCCGACCGCTTACCACAATGGTGGACAGATCGGTTTTGGGCCGGACGGTTTTCTCTATGTGGGGTTGGGCGACGGCGGCTCCGGCACGGCACAGGATACGCGAAACTGGCATGGTGCCATTCTGCGGGTCGACGTGAATGTTACTGCTGCGGATTTGGCTAACGGGATTTCCTACCGTATTCCGTCTGATTCGGTAACGGGAAATCCGTTTTCCAGCAATCCTCTGTGTAACAATGGCGTGGGTACGCTGGATTGCCCGGAAATCTATGCCTGGGGATTCCGCAATCCCTGGCGCTGGAGTTTCGATCGGGTTACTGGTGACTTGTGGCTGGCGGATGTGGGCCAGAGCGCCTGGGAAGAAGTGGACCGCGTGATCCGGGGAGGCAATTACGGTTGGAGTCGATGCGAGGGGGCCTATGCCTATCCGGCGACCACGCCTCCCACCGCCTGCGACACCCGCGGCGGATTGATCAATCCCCTTATCAGTTATGACCGGGATGCCGCTCGTTCCATCGTGGGTGGTTATGTCTACCGCGGAACTCTCAATCCGGGGTTGGTAGGCAAATATGTGCACGGCGATTTCATCACGCGAAACATCTGGGCCTACGACTATTACAACGATCCGGCGGCCACCCCCCGGTTGATACTCAACAGCCCGGTGAATTTCGTGACGTTTGCCGAGGGTGTCGATGGGGAACTCTATGTACCCCAGTTCTACGGGCCCAATTATGCTCCAGGAGGGATCTATCGCCTGGTGGAAACCACCACGGGATCGACAGGTATCCCGACATTGCTCTCGGAAACGGGCTGCGTGGATCCCGCCAATCCTCGGCGACCGGCATTTGGCTTGATTCCCTATGATGTCAATGTGCCCTTCTGGTCCGACAATGCCACCAAGGAACGCTATCTGGCACTGCCGGACAATACCACGCTCCAGGTTGATGCCCAGGGGCATTGGAATCTGCCTGTCGGGAGTGTTCTCATCAAGCATATCCGACTTGGCGGGCGTCTGATTGAAACGCGTCTGCTCATGCGGCACAACGATGGTGGCTGGGCGGGATACAGTTATGAATGGCGAGGGGACGAATCCGACGCCGTATTGCTGGAAACGGGCAAGCAGGTGGATATCAATGGTCAGACCTGGATCTATCCCAGCCGGACCGAATGCCTGCAATGCCATACCGACGTGGCGGGAGTCACGCTGGGAATGGAAACCCTGCAGTTAAACCGGGAACTGACCTATCCCGCCACGGGACGCACGGCCAACCAGATCGACACCCTGAATGCCATTGGCATGATTTCACCGCCCTTGACAGCGAGCGCCGCGGCCCTCGGTCTGCCAGCCATGCCGAATCCCTATACTCCGGGCGGAGACGTGCATCTTAAATCACGAGCCTGGTTACACACTAATTGCGCCTATTGTCACCAGCCCATGGGCCCGACGCCGGTGGACATCGACATGCGCTATGCCACGGCCGATCCGGCCATGAATCTCTGTGGAACGGCTTCCACAGAGGAAGACGTGGGGCTGGGTCTGGGGGCACCCCGCATCGATCCGGGCAATCCGGCCAACTCCGTGCTCATGGTTCGCATCCAGGATCGCAATCCCGCAGCCCATGTGATGATGCCGCCACTGGGTTCAACACTGGTCGACACCCTTGGGGTGAGTCTGCTCGAGACATGGATCCGGAACATGAACGGAGTCTGTCCGCCCTGAGCGGGAAGAGGCCGGTTGGTCTCGAATGTCCCTTCGCTGTCATGGCCACCATGATTGCAGGCATCGTGCCGGGCAGAATGCCGGAAAACGTACGCGCAGGAATCAGGAGCCCTCACGCATCTTGCGGACTTCCTCCAGCGGATCGTGCTCATCTTCCGCCAGGCGGCGGCAGAGGCGGGACGCTTCCGAATCGCACTTGTCGGGATGGCGTTCGGCACTCCGGATCACCGTCTGGGCCCAGACCACGGCAATGCCCCAGAGCAGGGCACCGAACAGCAGGGTGCCGTAACTGATCCCGGATGTTCCCGTCGGGCCGCCGAAGAAGCCATAGATGAAACTGACGATGCCGGCCAGCCAGAACACCCCGATGGGCGCAGCACAGCAGCCGGCGCAGCCGAAGCGGCAGACGGCCAGCGGAGGAACGAACAACAGCAGGATATTGCGGTTTTGCATCTCCACACCTCCATGACGGACAGGGCCTGTTGTTGTTGTGATCCGGGAACCGGGCTGGCCCTGTCCGGTCTCCGACCTCCGGGGATCCGTTCACGAATCGGGCGGAGGATGACCTCTTGAGTATCACGGGTACCGGAACAGGTCAACCGCAAGACCTTTCTTGGGGCATGGAAATGAATTCCCGTCGGCCGAGGCAAGCTGCTGTTCGCGCCGCAGGAGGTAGCTCAGCACATTGGAAGATCGGTGTGTGGCCACCGAAACCACCCTGGCGCGGGTCTCGGGTAACGGGTTTCGCGGAGGCTCGATGGACAGGATGGTCAGATGGGACGCGCCGCGATACGGCGAATACGCTGCCGCGCAGGCGGCTTCCATGAGGCCGTCGAGCACGTCACGCATGACGGCCTCGAGGGCGCGGCGGGAGAGCGGATCAGTGGATTTCGGCACGTGACGTCCCTGACTGAAAAGCGGTTCTGCCTTCCATAGCGGACGCCGGACGGCATTTTGCAGGGTATGCGAGCCGTTTTCCGGCCACGTTCACCCGCAACGGGGCGCAGACGCCTCCGCTCAGGCCGATTTGAGGTCCGGGGGCAGCAGGGGGCGGATCTTCTGCAGCATGGCCTTGAAGATCCGTGGATTGGCGGCCACCACGTGGCCGGTTTGCAGGTGATCGGGGTGACCGTCGATGCCGCTGACCAGCCCCCCGGCTTCCTCGATGAGCAGCACGCCGGCAGCGATGTCCCACAGGTTGAGATCCAGTTCCCAGAAGCCGTCCAGCCGCCCCGCCGCCACGTAGGCCAGATCCAGGGCGGCCGAGCCGGCACGGCGGATCCCGGCGCTGCCGGGGATGAGGGCCTTCATCATCTCGCAGTAGGCGTCGAGCCAGCGCATCTGGCTCTCCCGGAAGGGGATGCCGGTGCCGAGCAGGGCACCGTCGAGCGACGGGCGCTTGCCGACCCGGATGCGACGGTTGTTGAGGGCGGCGCCGTTGCCGCGACTGGCCGTGTACAGCTCTTCGCGCAGGGGATCGTAGACCACGCCGACCTCCAGCCGGCCCTTGTGGCGCAGGGCGATGGAGATGGCGAACTGGGGAAACCCGTAGAGGAAGTTGGTGGTGCCGTCGAGGGGATCGATGATCCACTGATGCGCGTCCCCGGCGCTTTCGCCGCTTTCCTCGGCCAGGATGGCATGGTTCGGATAGGCCTTGCGGATCACCTGGATGATGGCCTGTTCCGCCTGCCGATCCACCTCGCTGACGAAATCGTTGCGGGTCTTCTCCGTGATCGTCAGGGTGTCGGTCTGGTTGGCATAGCGGTTAATGATGGCGCCGGCGCTGCGGGCAGCGCGCACGGCGATGTTGAGCATCGGATGCACGGGGACTTCCTTGGGATTCCGGTGGTGAAAAGAACAGGTGCCGGGAGTGGCTGACACTCGCCAGCGGTTGGCGCAGACGCTATTCTATCAGGCCCCGTGGCCGCCGTCAGGCGCGACCGTTCATTCATTCTTTCTTTGCAAGCCACTGCCATGACCGATTCCCCGCCCGAGCTCTCCAGCCTGAACCGCATCCGGGTGGTGCTGGTGGAAACCAGCCATCCCGGCAACATCGGTGCCGTGGCCCGGGCCATGAAGAACATGGGGCTCTCCGATCTGGCCCTGGTGGCGCCAAGGGCGTTTCCCCACGCCGAAGCCACGGCCCGGGCCTCCGGCGCCGACGATCTGCTGGCCCGGGCCTGGGTGATGCCAAGCCTGGATGCGGCCATCGCCGACTGTTCCCTGGTGGTGGGCGCCAGCGCCCGCAGTCGCACGATTCCCTGGCCGCTCATGCTGCCGCGGGACTGCGCCCGGCGGATGCAGGCGGAGGCGGCCGGTGGGGCGAAGGTGGCGCTGGTCATGGGCCGGGAGAAGTCGGGGCTGAGCAACGCCGAACTGGAACGCTGCCAGGTGCACGTGCACATTCCGGCCAATCCCGACTACCCCTCACTGAACCTGGCAGCCGCCGTGCAGGTGCTGGCCTACGAACTGCGCATGGCCGCGCTGGAAGCGGGGTCGGCCCTGCCGGCGGGCAAGGTGCTGGAGCGGGATCAGCCCCTGGCCACCGCGGCCGAGCGGGAAGGGCTGTATGCCCATTTCGAACGGGCCCTTGCGGCCCTGGACTTCTACGATCCCGACAATCCCCGCCAGCTCATGCGGCGCCTGCGGCGGCTGTTCAATCGCGCAGAGCTGGACCGGATGGAGGTCAACATTCTGCGCGGCATCCTGGCCGCCGCCGAGAAGGCCGCCCGGGCGGAGGGGCGGCCGGCAACGTAACCATCGCCTTCTCGTTCCCCGGTTCCGGTTGACACCCGCGGGCGGGGCGTCTCTAATTACTGCCTTTTTTCCACACGGATCGCGCCATGTTCAGTCGTCTTCGGGAAGACATCGATTGCGTTTTCGACCGGGATCCGGCCGCGCGCACCCGTTTCGAGATCCTCACCACCTATCCGGGCGTGCATGCCGTGCTGGTGCACCGGCTCAGCCACTGGCTGTGGAACCACCACCTCAAGTGGCTGGCCCGGGCCGTCTCCCATCTCGGCCGCTGGCTGACCGGCATCGAAATCCATCCCGGCGCCCGCCTCGGGCGGCGCTTCTTCATCGATCACGGCATAGGCGTGGTGATCGGCGAGACCGCCGAGATCGGCGACGACTGCACCCTCTATCACGGCGTCACCCTCGGCGGCACCACCTGGCAGAAGGGCAAGCGTCATCCCACCCTGGCCGACAACGTGGTGGTGGGGGCCGGCGCCAAGGTACTCGGCCCCATCCAGGTAGGGGAGGGGGCCCGGATCGGCTCCAACGCGGTGGTGGTCAAGGACGTGCCGGCCGGTGCCACGGTGGTCGGGATCCCCGGCCGCATCGTTACCCGCAAGACCGATGACGAGCAGCACGCGCGGCGCAAGGCCTTCGCCAAAAAGATCGGCTTCGACGCCTACGGCACCACCCAGGACATGCCGGATCCGGTGGCCAACGCCATCAACTGCCTGCTGGATCACGTGCACGCCATGGATCAGCAGATGGAGAACATGTGCAAGTCCTTGAAAAAACTGGGAATGGAGCTGGACGTCGTGGAACTGCCGGATCTCGGTGTGTGTGACATCTCGGCCGGCAACGGTTGCGACACGGGGATCGGCGACCGCAGCGGAAAGACGACAAAACCTGACAATGAGGAAGGGAAAAAGGACTGAGGAATCAGGGCCGAGAACGCAGACCAAGCGGGGCAAAATACTTGACTATTTTGCTAGGTCTTGATAGGCTTCCGTTCGAACGCCGAGAAGATTACTCAAAATTACAGGGTATTGCAATGAGACTGACAACCAAAGGTCGTTACGCGGTCACCGCCATGCTCGACCTGGCGCTGCACTATCAGGACGGGCCCATCACCCTCTCCGACATCTCCCAGCGCCAGGGGATCTCCCTTTCCTATCTGGAACAGCTGTTCTCCAAGCTGCGCAAGCAGGGGCTGGTGGACAGCACCCGCGGACCCGGCGGGGGCTACCGCCTGAGCCGCGAAGCCAGCCAGATTGCCGTGGCCGACGTGATCACCGCCGTCGATGAAAAGGTGGAGACCACCCGCTGCGGCGGCCTGTCCAACTGCCAGGACGATCAGCAATGCCTGACCCACGAACTGTGGACCGAGCTGAGCCACCAGATCCATGAATTCCTGATGGGCATCAGCCTCGGCGCCCTGGTCGAACGCAAGGGGGTGCAGGAAGTGGCCGCCCGCCAGGAAAAGGTCGCCATGCAGTTCGAACCCCCCAAGGCGGAAAGCGCCTGAACCCGGTTTCCGCAGGAGATGAGCAGGACATGAAGAAACCCATCTATTTCGACTACTCCGCCACCACCCCGGTCGATCCGCGGGTGGCGGAGAAGATGTGCCAGTGCCTGACCCTGGACGGCAACTTCGGCAACCCCGCCTCCCGCTCCCACGAATACGGCTGGAAGGCCGAAGAGGCGGTGGAGGAAGCCCGCCAGCAGGTGGCCGACCTGGTGGGGGCCGATCCCAAGGAGATCGTCTTCACCTCCGGGGCCACCGAATCGGACAACCTGGCCATCAAGGGCGCGGCCCACTTCTACCAGAAGAAGGGCAAGCACGTCGTCACCTGCAAGACCGAACACAAGGCCGTACTGGATACCTGTCGCCAGCTCGAACGCGAGGGCTACGAGGTCACCTACCTCGATCCCGAGCCCAATGGCCTCATCGATCTGGACAAGCTGAAGGCCGCCATCCGTGACGACACGGTGCTGGTCTCCATCATGCACGTCAACAACGAGATCGGCGTAATCCAGGACATCGCCGCCATCGGCGAGATCACCCGCGAGCGCAAGGTGCTGTTCCACGTGGACGCGGCCCAGAGTGCCGGCAAGGTGCCCATCGATCTGCAGACGATGAAGGTCGATCTCATGTCCTTCTCGGCCCACAAGATCTACGGTCCCAAGGGCATCGGCGCCCTGTACGTGCGGCGCAAGCCCCGGGTGCGCCTGGAGGCCCAGATGCACGGCGGCGGTCACGAGCGCGGCATGCGCTCCGGCACCCTGCCCACCCACCAGATCGTGGGCATGGGCGAGGCCTTCCGGATCGCGAAGGAAGAAATGGCCGCCGACAACGAGCGCATCCGCATGCTGCGCGATCGGCTGCTCAAGGGGCTCGAGGACATCGAGGAAATCTACATCAACGGCGACCTGGAACAGCGGGTCCCCCACAACCTGAACATCAGCTTCAACTTCGTGGAAGGGGAATCGCTGATGATGGCGCTCAAGGATCTGGCCGTCTCCTCCGGCTCCGCCTGCACCTCGGCGAGCCTGGAGCCGTCCTACGTGCTGCGGGCCCTGGGCCGCAACGACGAGCTGGCCCACAGCTCGATCCGCTTCAGCCTCGGCCGCTTCACCACCGAAGAGGAAGTGGATTATGCCATCGAGGCCATCAAGCAGAACATCGACAAGCTGCGGGAACTCTCGCCGCTGTGGGAAATGTACAAGGAAGGCATCGATCTGAATTCCATCGAGTGGACGGCCCACTGAGCCGTCCGCGCAACCGAGACCATCGAACGAGGTAACCCATCATGGCATACAGCGACAAGGTCATCGATCACTACGAAAACCCCCGCAACGTCGGCAGCCTCGACAAGGACGATGCCAGTGTCGGCACCGGCATGGTGGGCGCGCCGGCCTGCGGCGACGTCATGCGCCTGCAGATCAAGGTCAACGAGCAGGGCGTGATCGAAGACGCCAAGTTCAAGACCTACGGCTGCGGTTCGGCCATCGCCTCCAGCTCGCTGCTGACCGAATGGGTCAAGGGCAAGTCGCTGGACGAGGCCGCCAGCATCAAGAACACCGACATCGCCGAAGAGCTGGAACTGCCGCCGGTGAAGATCCACTGCTCGGTGCTGGCCGAAGACGCCATCAAGGCCGCCATCAGCGACTACAAGCAGAAGCAGGGTCTCGACAGCGACGACGACGTCGCCCAGAGTGCCTGAGGATCGGCCCATGGCCATCACGCTGACCGATACCGCCGCCGAGCGGGTCAAGGCCTTCCTCGAGAACCGGGGCAAGGGCGTCGGCCTGCGGCTGGGCGTCAAGACCACCGGCTGCTCCGGCATGGCCTACGTGCTGGAGTTCGCCGACGAGGTGGCCGAGGAGGATCAGGTCTTCGAGTCCAACGGCGTGAAGATCATCGTCGATCCCAAGAGTCTGCTGTATCTCGACGGCACCGAACTGGACTACGGCAAGGAAGGCCTCAACGAGGGCTTCCGGTTCAACAACCCCAACGTCAAGGACACCTGCGGCTGCGGCGAGAGCTTCACCGTCTGATCCCGGCGCGGCATGGACCTGGGCAGCAACCACTTCGAACTGTTCGGCTTGCCGGTCGGTTTCGAGATCGACTCCACGCAACTGGCCGAGAAATACCGGGAACTGCAACGCGTGCTGCACCCCGATCGCTTCGCCAACGCCTCGGATCGGGAACGGCGCCTCTCGGTCCAGCACGCCGCCCAGGTCAACGAGGCCTACCAGACCCTGCGCTCGCCCCTGCGGCGGGCCCGCTACCTGCTGGAACTGCGGGGCGTCGAATTCGACGACGAGCGCCAGACCCATCTGGACCCGGACTTCCTCATGGCCCAGATGGAACTGCGCGAGGCCCTGGCCGCGGTGCGGAGCCAGGCCGATCCCTTCGCCGCCCTCAACCGCCTGCTGGCCGATCTGGCCCGCGAACGCGAGGCCCTGGAGACGGAACTGGCCCGGCACCTGGCGCAGGAGGATGAAGCCGCGCTGGAAGCGGCACGCCAGATCGTCCAGAAGCTCCAGTTCTTCGCCCGCCTGCAGGAAGAAGCCGAGGAAATCGAGGAAGGCCTGCTGGACTGAGTTGGCTTTGGGATGCCGTAACAAGGTGCCGAAAAGCGGAATACGGCTAAATTGAATGCCTCAAAATTGTGCTGACACGATTTTGCGTAGGAGCGGCGCAAGCCGCGAAAACACCATTCATCGCGGCTTGCGCCGCTCCTACAGGATGAGAGATTCGAATAATCTGATTTGCACGGAGCTTTTGGAGCCGGAAGGGGCCTGGGTAGCTGTGCCGAAATATTGATCAATTTTCGTTGCAGGCACGAAGCCCTCATGGCCGGAAAGGGGTTGCGTGACCTTCGGCCGCATGGATGCGGCCGCAGAGCCTACATGGATGTATTTACGGCGTGTCACGCAACCCCTTTCCGGCCATGAGGGCGGTCGTCAGGGTTGGTGGGTAGCCAGAAACAAAATGATTCATATTTCGGAACAGCCATCTACGCCTACTGGGAGGTATTCACGCCGAGTCACGAAACGGCGCTCCGATCCCGAGTGCGGAATCGACCCGAAAGATTAACATTTGGAATTTATCAGCCATTCGAGAAGTCGTCAGTATCGACAAGATGTAAACCCAGCTTCCGGCCGGTAGCCCCGCTGTTCCCAGCCACCCGCTACCCGCCCCCAGCAACCCGGAAACCACATGGCACTGCTACAGATCAGCGAACCCGGCCAGTCGGCCAACCCCCACGAGCACCGGCTCGCCGCCGGCATCGACCTGGGTACCACCAACTCCCTGGTGGCCACGGTCCGCTCCGGCAAGGCCGAGCCCCTGCCCGACGAACAGGGGCGGATCCTGCTGCCCTCGGTGGTGCACTATCGCCCTGACGGGCCGCCCGAAGTGGGGCATGACGCCCTCGAGGGCGCCACCACCGATCCCCTCAACACCATCGCCTCGGTGAAGCGCTTCATGGGCCGCGGTCTGGAAGACGTGCGCTCCCTCGGCTCCCGCCTGCCCTACGAATTCGTCGAGACCGACTCGGCCGTGCCCCGTTTCCATACCGCCGGTGGCGACGTGAGCCCGGTCGAGGTCTCGGCCGAGATCCTCAAGGTGCTGCGTCAGCGCGCCGAGGCCAGCCTCGGCGGCGAGCTGACCGGCGTGGTGATCACCGTGCCGGCCTATTTCGACGATGCCCAGCGCCAGGCCACCAAGGATGCCGCCAGGCTGGCCGGCCTCAACGTGCTGCGCCTGCTCAACGAGCCCACCGCTGCCGCCGTGGCCTACGGCCTCGACAAGTCGGCCGAAGGGGTGATCGCGGTCTACGACCTGGGCGGCGGCACCTTCGACATCTCCATCCTGCGCCTCAACCAGGGCGTGTTCGAGGTGATGGCCACCGCCGGTGACAGCGCCCTGGGGGGCGACGATTTCGACCGCGCCATCGCCGAATGGATCATGCAGCAGGCCGGCATCGCCGACGACGCCGGCCATCACCAGTTGCGCCGCCTGATGCGCGATGCCCGCGCCGCCAAGGAAGCCCTGACCGAAGCCGAACGGGTGCCGCTGAAGGTGGAACTGGAAGACGGCAGCCACTGGGAAGGCGAGCTGGACCGCGAAACCTTCCACCGCCTGATCGATCCCCTGATCCAGAAGACCCTGATCCCCAGCCGCCGCGCCCTGCGCGACGCCGGGGTGACGCCCGAGGAGATCACCGCGGTGGTCATGGTGGGCGGTTCCACCCGCGTGCCGCGGGTGCGCGAGCGGGTCGGCGAGTTCTTCGGCCAGGAACCGCTGGTCGACATCAACCCCGACACCGTGGTGGCCGTGGGCGCCGCCATCCAGGCCGACATCCTGGTGGGCAACAAGCCCGATGACGAAATGCTGTTGCTGGACGTGATTCCCCTGTCCCTCGGCCTCGAAACCATGGGTGGGCTGGTGGAGAAGATCATTCCACGCAACACCACCATCCCGGTGGCCCGCGCCCAGGACTTCACCACCTTCAAGGACGGCCAGACCGCCATGACCATCCACGTGGTGCAGGGCGAGCGCGAGCTGGTCAGCGACAACCGCTCCCTGGGCCGCTTCACCCTGCGCGGCATCCCGCCCATGGTGGCCGGCGCGGCCCGCATCCGGGTCACCTTCCAGGTGGACGCCGACGGCCTGCTGTCGGTCACCGCCCGCGAGGAGACCACCGGCGTGCAGGCCGGCATCGAGATCAAGCCCTCCTACGGCCTGACCGATGCCGAAATCGAGACCATGCTGCGCGATTCCATCGAGCATGCCGAAGACGACGTGGCCGCGCGCAAGCTGCTCGAGCAGCAGGTGGAAGCGGACCGGGTGCTCGAAGCCCTGGCCGTGGCCCTGGTCCAGGACCGGGATCTGCTCAGCGAGGAAGAACGTCAGCGGATCGACAGGGCCGCCGCCCACCTGCAGGCCGCCCGCGATGGCACCGATCACCTGGCCATCAAGCAGGCCCTGGCCGATCTGGATGCCGCCGCCGCCGGTTTCGTGGCCAAGCGCATGGACTCGAGCATCCGCAAGGCCCTGGCCGGACACACCATCGAAGAATTCGCCGACGAACAAGAGTCGAACTGAACATGCCCAAGCTGATCTTTCTGCCCCACGAGGAAATCTGTCCCGACGGCGCCGTCGTCGAGGCGGAACCGGGAACCACCATCTGCGATGCGGCCCTGGCCAACGGCATCGAGATCGAGCACGCCTGCGAGAAATCCTGTGCCTGCACCACCTGCCACGTCTACGTGCGCGAGGGGGCCGAATCCCTCAACGAGCCCACCGAAGACGAGGAAGACATGCTCGACAAGGCCTGGGGCCTGGATCCCGACTCGCGGCTGAGCTGCCAGGCGGTGGTGGACGACGAGGACCTAGTGATCGAGATCCCCAAATACACCATCAACATGGTGTCCGAGAACCACTGACGCGCAGGAGCCTGCCATGAGCCTGAAATGGACTGATGTCCTCGAGATCGCTATCGCCCTCGACGAAGCCCATCCCGACGTGGATCCCCAGTACGTGCGCTTCACCGATCTCCACCAGTGGGTCCGCGAACTGCCCGAGTTCGACGACGATCCCAACCGCTCCAACGAAAAGATCCTCGAAGCCATCCAGATGGCCTGGATCGAGGAACGGGATTGAGGGGATAACCGCCCGGTTCGCCGGGTTTTGTGCTATTTTATTCTCCGAATTCCAGGAGATATCCCGGTAGGAGCGGCGCCTCCGCCGCGACCAGGCGGTAGCGGATTGCAGGACATCACCATCATCGCGGCTCGCGCCGCTCCTACATCAGTTTTTCTGCCACGAGACCACCATGCCCATCGAACGCACCCTCTCCATCATCAAGCCCGACGGCGTGGCGAAGAACCTGATCGGCGAAATCTATGCCCGCTTCGAGAAGGCCGGCCTGCGCATCGTCGCCGCGCGCATGCGGCATCTGACCCGGGCCCAGGCCGAGGGCTTCTATGCCGTACACCGCGAGCGGCCCTTCTTCAACGATCTGGTCGATTTCATGACCTCCGGCCCGGTGATGATCCAGGTGCTGGAGGGGGAAAACGCCATCGCCAGGAACCGCGAGCTGATGGGCGCCACCAATCCGGCCGAGGCGGCCCCCGGCACCATCCGCGCCGATTTCGCCACGACCGTGGACGAGAACATCGTGCACGGCTCCGACGGCCCCGAAACCGCCCGCCAGGAGATCGCCTATTTCTTCGCCGACATCGACCTCTGCCCGCGCACCCGCTGAGCTTATGGCTACCGACAAGGTCAATCTGCTGAATCTCGATCGGGCCGGCCTCGAGGCCTTCTTCGCCGAGCTGGGCGAGAAACCGTTTCGTGCCGTGCAGGTCCTCAAATGGATCTACCAGTGCGGGGTGGACGACTTCGCCCGGATGACCAACCTCAGCAAGGCCCTGCGCGCGAAACTGGCCGAGATGGCCGAGATCCGCGCCCCGGAAATCGTCGCCGAGCAGCGCTCGGACGACGGCACCATCAAGTGGGCCCTGCAGCTCGATTCGGGCAACCGCATCGAGACCGTGTTCATTCCCGAGGCCGACCGCGGCACCCTGTGCGTCTCCTCCCAGGTGGGCTGCGCCCTGGAGTGCAGCTTCTGCGCCACGGCCCGCCAGGGCTTCAACCGCAATCTCTCCACCGCCGAGATCATCGGCCAGCTGTGGGTGGCCAACCGTGCCATGCGCAACACGCCGCGTGAGGATCGAGTGATCACCAACGTGGTGCTGATGGGCATGGGCGAGCCCCTGCTCAACTTCGACAACGTGGTGCGGGCCATGAACCTGATGCAGGAAGACAACGCCTACGGCCTGTCCAAGCGCCGCATCACCCTCAGCACCTCCGGCGTGATTCCGGCCCTGGATCGCCTGCGCGAGGTCAGTGACGTGAGCCTGGCCGTCTCCCTGCATGCCCCGGACGACGAATTGCGCAACGTGCTGGTGCCGCTGAACCGCAAGTACCCCATCGCCGAGCTGCTGGCCGCCTGCCGCCGCTATCTGGGCGAGGAGGGCAGCCGCCGGGTGACCTTCGAATACGTCATGCTCGACGGGGTCAACGACAGCCCGGAACAGGCCCGCCAACTGGTGAAGCTGCTGCGCAAGGTTCCCTCCAAGGTCAACCTCATTCCCTTCAACCCCTTCGAGGGCAGCGGTTACCGCACCTCCCCACCCGAGCGGGTCGCGGCCTTCCGCGAGATCCTGCTCAAGGCCGGGCTGGTCACCATCACCCGCAAGACCCGGGGCGACGACATCGACGCCGCCTGCGGCCAGCTTGCCGGCCGGGTGGAGGATCGCACCCGCCGCACGCAACGGCTGCGGGCCGAAGGCAAGCTGGCGGAGCGGCTGGCATGAGGCGTCCGCTTCTCCTGCTGCTGATGCTGGGGTTACTGCTGGGCGGCTGCAGTACCGCGCAGGAAGAGCAGGAAAAGCTCCAGACCGCCTCCGAATACAACACCGAGCTGGGCCTGGCCTACCTGCGCCAGGGGCGGGACCAGATGGCCATGGAAAAGCTGCGCAAGGCCGTGGAGCAAAATCCGAAGAATGCCCAGGCTCACCACTACCTGGCGGTGCTCTACCAGAAACTGGGCGAGAACAGGAAGGCCGATCAGGCCTACTGGGCGGCCCTGCAGTACACCCCGGACGATCCCAACCTGCTCAACAATTACGGCGCCTTCCTCTGCGGCCGGGGCAAGTACGACAAGGCCATCCAGATGTTTCGCAGGGTGCTGAAGGATCCCCTGTATCCGGCTCGCCAGGCGGTGTACGAGAACATCGGGCTGTGTGCCCAGCAGAAGGGCGACATCAAACTGGCCGAGGAATACCTGCAAAAGTCCCTCAAGGCCAATCCGCGCGCCCCCAAATCGCTGCTGGCCCTCGGCCAGATCCGTTTCGACCAGGGTGATACCGCCGCCGCCCGCCAGTATCTCTACGACTACCTGGCCGTGGCCCGCCACAACGCCGAGAGCCTGTGGCTGGGCGTGCTGCTGGCGGCCAAGGCCGGCAACAAGGATCGCCTGGCCAGCTACAAGCTGCTGCTCAAGGGCAAGTTCCCCGACGCTCCCCAGACCGCCCGCCTGAGGAAGCTCGAAGCCGAAGGCAAGCTCTGAAATCTCCTGCCCCGCGTGGGTCGGGGGATGGTGAAGCCGGGTAGGCGCGGCGCAAGCCGCCCCGATGCCCACCAACCCCAAGCCCACCCCGCATTTGAGGTATAATCGCCTCTTTCCGCGCCGCGCCGGTTCCCTCCGCCGCGGCGCCTTTGCAATCTGCCCCGTTTTCACGCAAGACACAGGACTTCGCCGTGTCCAAGAGCATCCAGGCCGTGCGCGGCATGAACGACATCCTGCCGACGGAGACGCCCCGCTGGCAGTACGTGGAGGGCGTGTTCCGCCGCCTGATGGCCGCCTACGGCTACGGCGAGATCCGCCTGCCCATCGTCGAGAAGACCGAACTGTTCAAACGCTCCATCGGCGAGGTCACCGACATCGTCGAGAAGGAGATGTACACCTTCGAGGATCGCAACGGCGACAGCCTCACCCTGCGTCCCGAGGGCACCGCCGGCTGCGTGCGTGCCGGCATCCAGCACGGCCTGCTCTACAACCAGGTGCAGCGCCTGTGGTACGCCGGCCCCATGTTCCGCCACGAGCGGCCCCAGAAGGGCCGCTACCGCCAGTTTCACCAGTTCGGGGTGGAGGTCTTCGGCCTGCCGGGCCCCGACATCGACGCCGAACTGATCCTCATGACGGCCCGCCTGTGGCGGGAACTGGACATGGGCGAGGAGGTCCATCTGGAAATCAATTCCCTGGGGAGCGGCGAGGCGCGCCGGGCCTACCGGGAGAAGCTGGTAGCCTGGCTGGAGGCCCGCGAGGATGAACTCGACGAGGACAGCCGCCGTCGTCTGCACACCAACCCTCTGCGGATCCTCGACAGCAAGAACCCGGCGATGCAGGATCTCATCGAGGCGGCCCCGAAACTGGTGGCACACCTGGATGCCGACTCCCGCGATCACTTCGAGACGCTGTGCACCATGCTCGACGAGGCTGGGGTGGCCTACCGGGTCAACCCCCGGCTGGTACGGGGGCTGGACTACTACTCCCGCACCGTATTCGAGTGGGTCACCGACCGGCTTGGCGCCCAGGGCACGGTCTGTGCCGGTGGACGCTACGATGGCCTGGTGGAGCAGCTCGGTGGCCGGCCCACGCCCGCGGTGGGTTTCGCCCTCGGCCTGGAACGGCTGGTGGCCCTGCTCGAGGAGGCCGAACTGCCCGATGCCACCACACCCCATGCCTACCTGGTGCTGGCAGGGGAGACGGCCGAGCGGGGGGGCCGGCTGCTGGCCGAACGGCTGCGCGATGCCCTGCCGCACCTGCGCCTGCTGGTGCACAGCGGTGGCGGCAGCTTCAAGAGCCAGCTCAAGAAGGCCGACCGTTCCGGCGCCCGGCTGGCGCTGATCCTGGGTGAGGACGAGATGCTCTCCGGCAACATCGCCATCAAGGATCTGCGCGGCAGCGGCGAGCAGCAGCACGTGAAACAGGACGAACTGGCCGAGTCCCTGGCAAGGGTGCTGGCTACCATCGACAACTGAGGAGAACTCCATGGCAGAGCCCTATCAGACCGAAGAGGAACAGGTCCAGGCGATCAAGGACTGGTGGAAGGAGAACGGCAAGGCGGTGATTGCCGGCCTGCTGATCGGGCTGGGCGCCATCGGCGGCTGGCGCTGGTGGGTCGATCATCAGAAGACCCGGTCGGAGCAGGCTTCGCTGATCTATGCCCAGGTCATCGATGCCGCCGCCCGCGGCGCGGTGGACGAGGCCACCCGCGACGGTCAACAGATCCTCGAGCAGTATGCCGGCACGCCCTACGCCACCCTCACCGCCCTGCTGCTGGCCCGCAGTGCCGTGGAAAAGGGCGATGTGGCCACCGCTGCGGTGCGCCTGCAATGGGTGATCGACAATGGCATTGACGACGGATTCCGCACCTTGGCACGGCTGCGCCTGGCCCGCGTGCGCCTGCAGCAGGGCCAGCCGGAAGCGGCGCTGAGCCTGCTCGGCAAGGGCCCCGAGCCCGGCTTTGCCACCCTGTTCAGCGAGGTGCGCGGCGACGCCTACCGGGCCCAGGACAAGCCGGCCCTGGCGGCGGCCGAATACCGCAAGGCGCTGCTCGACGGCAAGCTCAACGGCGAGCTGCGCCGGCAGATCGAAATGAAACTCAACGAGGTGGCGGCCGCCGCCGGTGAAGCGGCATGAGGCGAGGCGTCCGTTCCCTTTTGCTGCTGGTTGTCCTGGCCACGCTTTCCGCCTGCAGCAGCTCGCCGTCGCCGGTGCTGCCGCCGGTGGAACTCACGCCCCTCGATCATCCCCTCCCGGTGGTCTCCCGCTGGCAGGCCACCGTGGGCTACGGCGTCTACAACTACTATCTCAAGCTGCGCCCGGTCTTCGACAGCCAGGGCATCGGCTATGGCGTTGACTACACCGGTTACGTCACCGCCTTCCGCGCCCGTGACGGCCGGCGCCTGTGGGCGCGGCAACTGCACCTGCCGCTGGCCGGCGGGCCGTCGCTGGTGGAGGGGCGCCTGCTGATCGGCAGCAGCCAGGGCGACGTGGTGGCCCTGGACCCGAAGGACGGACGGCAGCTCTGGCGTGCCCAGGTCAGCTCCGAAGTGCTGGCCCCCATCCATGGCGAGCAGGGCATACTGGTGGTGCGCACCGTCGACGGCCGGGTGCATGCCCTGCGGGCCGAGGACGGCCAGCGCGTGTGGGTCTTCGAGCGCAACGTGCCACTGCTGACCCTGCGTGGCACCAGCGCGCCGGTGATCAGCGATGGGCTGGTGATCGTGGGCAACGACAACGGCAAGCTGGCCGCCCTGACCCTGCGTGACGGCACCCTGCTGTGGGAGACGGCCATCGCCGAGCCTCGCGGCCGCAACGAGCTGGAACGGATGGTCGACATCGACGCCGATCCGGTAGTGGTGGACGGCAACATCTATGTGGTCACCTACCAGGAGCGGCTGGCCTCGGTGGCTCTCGACAGCGGTCAGCTCCAGTGGGTCAAGGATTTCTCGGGTTTCAACCGCCTGGCGGTGGACGGCTACCGGATCTACGCCACCGACGACCAGAGCCGGGTCTGGTCCTTCAACCGCTTCACCGGCGAATCCAACTGGCGCCAGGACAAGCTGCTGCGCCGCAAGCTCACCGGCGTGGCCCTGACCGGCCCCTACCTGGTGGTGGCCGACTACGACGGTTACGTGCACTGGCTGCGCCGGGAAGACGGCAAGCTGGTGGCCCGCAGCCGGGTCAACGCACTGTGGTACATGGACAATCCCGACGAGCAGGAGGATCGGGAGATGTTCCCCAAGGCCAACAACATCCTCGTCACGCCGGTGCCGGAACAGGGGCTGGTGATCGCCCTGGATCGGCTCGGCAACATCGAAGCCTTCGAACTGCGCAAGGCGCAGGACTGACGTCATGAAACCGGTCATCGCCCTGGTCGGGCGTCCCAACGTGGGCAAGTCCACCCTGTTCAACCGCCTCACCCGCTCGCGGGACGCGCTGGTGGCCGATCAGCCCGGCCTCACCCGGGACCGCCAGTTCGGCGAAGGCCGGATGGGCGAGCGCCCCTACATCGTGGTGGACACCGGCGGCCTGTCCGGCGAGGACCGGGGACTCGACGGCCTGATGGCCCGGCAGTCCTGGCAGGCGGTGGAGGAGAGTGACGCCATCCTGTTCCTGGTGGACGCCCGCGATGGCCTCACCGCCGAGGACGAGAACATCGCCGCGCGCCTGCGCAGCACCGGCAAGCCGGTGTGGCTGGTGGTCAACAAGGTGGACGGGTTGGATCCGGACGTGGTGGCCGCCGAGTTCCATGCCCTGGGGCTGGGCGAGCCCTGGCCCATCGCCGCCGCCCACGGCCGCGGCGTGCGCCAGCTCATCGACGCCGTGCTCGATGCCCTGCCCTCGCCCGAAGGCCGCAGCGAGGAAGAGGAAGCCGAGCAGGGGATCCGCATCGCCATCGTCGGCCGCCCCAACGTGGGCAAGTCCACCCTCGTCAACCGCATCCTCGGCGAGGAACGGGTGGTGGCCTGGGACATGCCGGGCACCACCCGCGACAGCATCTACCTGCCCTTCGAGCGCGATGGCCAGCGCTATACCTTGATCGATACCGCCGGCATCCGCCGCCGCAGCCGGGTGAAGGAGGCCATCGAGAAGTTCTCGGTGATCAAGGCCATGCAGGCCATCGAGGACGCCCACGTGGTGATCATGCTGCTCGATGCCCGCGAGGGGATCAGCGAGCAGGACGCCACCCTGTTCGGCTTCATCCTCGACAGCGGCCGCGCCCTGGTGATCGCCGTCAACAAGTGGGACGGCCTGGACGCCGATCAGAAGGCCCGCATCCGGCGCGAACTGGAGGTCAAGCTGCCCTTCGTCAACTTCGCCCGCCTCCACACCATCTCCGCCCTGCACGGCAGCGGCGTGGGCGATCTGTTCGCCTCGGTGCAGAAGGCCTACGCCTCGGCCATGCGTGACCTGCCCACCCACCGGCTCACCGAGATCCTCGAATCCCTGGTGCAGGCCCATCCCCCGCCGGTGGTCAAGGGCCGCCGGATCAAGCTGCGCTACGCCCACCAGGGTGGCCGCAATCCGCCCCTCATCGTCATCCACGGTACCCAGACCGAAGCCGTGCCCGACGCCTACCGCCGCTATCTCATCAACGGCTTCCGCAAGGCGCTCAGGCTCGAAGGCACCCCGATCCGCATCGAGTTCAAGAGCGGCAAGAACCCCTATGCCGGGCGCAGGAACGTCCTCACCAAACGCCAGATCGAAAAACGCAAGCGCCTCCGGAAGTTCACCAGCCGGCGGCGCTGAACTGGCGTTGCGGCTTGGTGGAAGAAACGCCTCTGCGTTCATTACACTCCCCCGCCGAAAAAGGGTTTATGATGGCCCCATCCCCCACCACATCGACGGGAGACGCGTTCCACCATGCCCTGGGAGCATTTCCAGCACATGGCCGATATCGGCATCCGCGGGATCGGGGAGACGCCGGAGGAGGCCTTCGCCGAGGCGGCGCTGGCCCTCACGGCGGTGATCACCGATCCGGCGAAGGTGGCACCGCGCGAGGCCGTGCCCATCGAAGGGAAAGCGCCGGATCGGGAGTTCCTGTTCCTGGACTGGATCAACGCCCTGATCTACGAGATGGCTACCCGCCACATGCTGTTCGGTCGCTTCGAGGTGACGCTGGACGGCAACCGCCTCGAGGCCCGCGCCTGGGGCGAGCCGGTGGACCGTGCCCGTCACCAGCCTGCCGTCGAGATCAAGGGCGCCACCCTCACCGAGCTGAAGGTATACCGGCGCGAGGACGGGCAGTGGGTGGCCCAGTGTGTGGTGGATGTCTGAAAGGCAGAGGAAAGAGAAAAGAGAAAACGGGCAGGAGCGCGGCGCCTTCTCGGCGCGACCAACTTCTGCCGCGAAATCTCCCCTTGATTTCCCGCCACCTGCTACGATAGAGAAAATAACCTCCCCCAACCGGAAGCCGACGCCATGGACACCCAGGGGCTGGAACGCATCGACGACACCGCGTGGAGGATTCCCCGCGACGGAGCCATGCACGTCCCGGCCATTCTGTTTGCCGATGCGGCATTGCTGGCGGAGATGGACGAGAAGGTCCGCGAGCAGATCCGCAACGTCGCTACCCTGCCGGGCATCGTCAAGGCGGCCTGGGCGATGCCCGATGCCCACTGGGGCTACGGCTTCCCCATCGGTGGCGTGGCGGCCTTCGATCCGGCGCAGGGGGGCGTGGTCTCCGCCGGGGGGGTGGGGTTCGACATCTCCTGCGGGGTGCGTACCCTGCTCACGGGCCTGCGTCGCGAACAGGTGCAGGCCGAGGCCGAGCGGCTGGCCGATGCCCTGTTCGGCTCGATTCCGGCCGGCGTGGGCAGCACCGGCCGCATCCACCTGAATGATGCGGCCATGGACGCCATGCTCGAAGGCGGCGCGAGCTGGGCCGTGGGCCGCGGCTACGGCTGGCCCGAGGATCTGGAACGCATCGAAGAGAACGGCCGCATGGAAGGCGCCCGGCCCGATTGCGTCTCGGCCCATGCCAAGAAGCGGCAGCGGGACGAGATCGGCACGCTGGGCTCCGGCAACCACTACCTGGAGGTGCAGCACGTGGCGGCCATCCACGATCCCCGCATCGCCGGGGCCTTCGGCCTGCGCGAGGGCGACGTGGTGGTGAGCATCCATTGCGGCTCCCGCGGCCTCGGCCACCAGATCGGCACCGAGTTCCTGCGCGAGATGGCCCTGGCGGCGCAGGAATACGGCATTCACCTGCCGGATCGGGAACTGGCCTGCGCGCCCATCGACTCCCCCGTGGGCCAGCGCTACCTGGGCGCCATGCGCGCCGGGATCAACTGTGCCCTGGCCAACCGCCAGGTGATCACCCATCTCACCCGCGAAGTGTTTGCCCGGATCTTCCCCGAGGCCGAGCCGAAACTGCTCTACGACGTCTCCCACAATACCTGCAAGGAGGAAACCCACGACGTGGACGGTCAGCCACGCCGCCTGTTCGTGCACCGCAAGGGGGCCACCCGTGCCTTCGGGCCCGGCCATCCGTCCCTGCCGGCGGTGTTCCGCGACACCGGCCAGCCGGTCATCATCGGCGGCTCCATGGGCACCGCTTCCTACATTCTGGCCGGCACCGCCGAGAGTGAGGCGCGGGCCTTCAGCTCTGCCTGCCACGGGGCCGGCCGGGCCATGAGCCGCCACCAGTCCCGCAAGCGCTGGCAGGGGCGGGCGCTGGTGGACGAGCTGGCCGGCCGTGGCATCCTGATTCGCAGTCCTTCCCTGCGCGGCGTGGCCGAGGAGGCCCCCGGCGCCTACAAGGATGTCAGCGCCGTGGTGCAGGTGGCCGATCGGGCCGGGCTGGCGAAGCTGGTGGCCCGCCTCGAGCCGATGATCACCATCAAGGGTTGAGCCCATGTCCCCATCGCCGTTTCTCAGCGAGGTTTCCCGCCACATCTGGGAGACCAAGTACCGCTATCGCAACGGCGAGGCGCACGATCGCAGCATCGCCGATACCTGGCAACGGGTGGCGCGGGCGCTGGCCGCCGTGGAGCAGGAACCGGCCCGCTGGGAACCCCGGTTTCGGGCCCTGCTCGACGATTTCCGTTTCCTCCCCGGCGGTCGCATCCTGGCCGGGGCCGGCACCGCCCACGAGGTGACCCTGTTCAACTGCTTCGTCATGGGGATCATCGAGGATTCCCTCGACGGCGTCTTCGACGCCCTCAAGGAAGGCGCCCTGACCATGCAGCAGGGCGGGGGGGTGGGCTACGACTTCTCCACCCTGCGTCCGCGCGGCAGCCGTGCCCACCGGGTGGGCACCATCGCCTCCGGTCCGGTTTCCTTCATGCGGATCTGGGATGCCATGTGTGCCACGCTGCTCTCCACGGGCGCTCGGCGGGGCGCCATGATGGCCACCCTGCGCTGCGATCATCCCGACATCGAGGAGTTCATCACCGCCAAGCATCAGCCGGGTGAGTTGCGCCATTTCAACCTCTCGGTACAGATCACCGATGATTTCATGCAGGCCGTTGAGAACGACGATCCCTGGCCGCTGGTGTTTCCCCGGGATGCGCTGGCCGACGACGATCCGGGGGAAGGCACCGTGGAACGCGTCTGGAGCGGTCGGCGCGATCCCGTGCCCTGCCGGGTGCTGCGCACGGTGCGGGCACGGGAACTCTGGGATCGGATCATGCGCGCCACCTACGATTATGCCGAGCCCGGGGTGCTGTTCATCGACCGCATCAATTGGCTCAACAACCTGGCCTGGCGGGAGCGGATCACCGCCACCAACCCCTGCGGCGAAGTGCCGCTGCCGCCGTACGGGGCCTGTGATCTCGGCTCCGTGAACCTGACCCGGTTCGTGCGCGAACCGTTCTCCTCCCGGGCGGCGCTGGACGAGACGGCCATCGCCGCCACGGTGCGCGAGGCGGTGCGTTTCATGGACAACGTGATCGACGCCTCCCGTTTCCCGCTGCCGCAACAGGCCGAGACCGAGCGCGGCTGCCGGCGGATCGGTCTTGGCATCACCGGCCTGGCCGATGCCCTGATCCTCCTGAACCGGCGCTACGACAGCGAGGCGGGCGTGGCCCAGGCGGCGCGGATCATGGCCCTGATCTGCCACACGGCCTACCGGGCCTCCATCGATCTGGCGAAGGAGAAGGGCGCCTTCCCCGTCTTCGAGCGGGAACCCTATCTGGACAGCGCCTTCGTCGCCACCCTGCCTGCCGACATCCGCGACGGCATCGCCGCGCACGGGATCCGCAACAGCCATCTCACCGCCATCGCCCCCACCGGCACCATCAGCCTGCTGGCCAACAACGTCAGCTCCGGCCTCGAGCCGGTGTTCGACTTCGCCTATCAGCGGCGTGTCCTCGAGGCCGACGGACAATACCGGGAATACGCGCTGGAAGACTATGCCTGGCGGCTGTGGCAGCAGATCCATCCGGGCGAACCCCGCCCTGACAGCTTCGTGGACGTCAACGATCTGCGTCCGGCGGATCACCTGCGCATGCAGGCCGCCATTCAGCCCCATGTGGACAATGCCATCTCCAAGACCATCAACGTGCCGGCCGACTACCCCTTCGAGGACTTTCGCCACATCTACCATGAGGCCTGGCGTCAGGGGCTCAAGGGCTGCACCACCTTCCGCCCCAACCCCGTCACCGGCGCCATTCTCCAGGCGCCGGCCGAAGAGAGCCGGCATTGCTGCAATCTGGAGCGGGAAGCCGACTGAACCCCGGCAGCCGTATCCTGCCGCGGTGAACTCCTGTACCCTATACTCGTTTGGGCAGGTGTTTGAAAAACGGACGTTTTCCCGCGCCGGGCGGCATGGCGCCTGCGGACGGCCGACCCTCGGCCCCGAACCCTACAGGCGAGCCTTCTCGTGAACGTCAACTGGCTGACGCTGCACTTTGCTGATCCCGAACAGGAACGCGAGTTCCAGGGGGACTACATCCGCCGCTTCGGCGGGATGATGCGCATCGCCATTGCCTCGGGCGTTCTGCTGTATGCCCTGTTCGGCTTTCTCGATTACCAGCTCTATCCCCAACAGGCCCACGCCATCTGGCTCTGGCGCTACGGCATGGCCATGCCGGTATTGCTGCTGGTCGCCTACTATCTGTTCCGGCGCGACGAACGGGCCTACAGCCAGCCGGTCATCGCCATTGGGAGTCTCGTCGGCGGGCTTGGCATCGTGGGCATGACCACGGCCATTCCGCCCGAGGCGCAGGATGTCTATTTCGCCGGGCTGATGCTGGCGGCCATGTTCACCTATACGGTCTTCCGCCTGCAGTTCATCTGGGCGACGAGCGTGAGCTGGGTGGTGCTGGTGACGTACAACGTGGCGAGCCTGCTGTCCGGTTCCGCCACGCCCGCGGAGCTGCTGACGGCCAACTTCTTCTATGTTTCCGCCAATCTCATGGGCATGGTGGCCTGCTACGAAATGGAGTACGACGCCCGTTACAACTTCGTGCTGCAGCGGGAACTGGAAGCGGAACAGCAACGGCTGGATCAGCTCAACCGCCGCCTCGACGAGCTGGCCCATCACGATCATCTGACCCGGCTGGCCAATCGCCGCTATTTCTTCGAACACTTCCAGCAGGAATGGAACCGGCATCTGCGCCATGCCGCGCCCCTGTCGCTGGTCATCATCGACGTGGACGATTTCAAGGCCTACAACGATACCTATGGCCACCAGGCCGGGGACGACTGCCTGCGCCATATCGCCGAGACCCTCGCCGACACCGCCCGCCGCGCGGGCGATTTCGTGGCCCGTCTGGGGGGCGAGGAATTCGTGGCCCTGCTGGCCCGCACCGATGCCGAGGATGCCTGCCGGCTCGCCGAGAAGCTGCGCTGGCAGGTGGAAAAGATGGCCGTACCCCATTCGGCATCCCGGGTGGCCGATGTGGTCACCATCAGCGCGGGCGCGGCTACCACCATCCCCGCCCAGGAACACCGCCTCGAGGATCTCCTGCGCCGCGCCGACGAAGCCCTCTACGAAGCCAAGGCCGCAGGCCGCAACCGCGTGATCTGCCGCAACGACGCCCCGCCTTCGCCGCGGTAGCGGGTAGCTGGAGAAAAAGCGGTATCGCCCGCACCCGTAGGAGCGGCGCCCTCGCCGCGATGTTGCGGTCGCAGGTGGCAGGTAGCTGGTGGCTGGGAAAAACGACGCCTTTCCCGGCAACCCACCTCCACCAATCCGGCAACACATGTTCGCGGCGAGGGCGCCGCTCCTACCGGTTTGAGCAGGGCCGAGTCGCGCAGGCGAATCGCGGCTCAATGTCGCGCCGTCTTCACCGCCAAATCGAGAAACAGCTTCGGATCCACCCGCACGTTGTTCAGGCTCACGCCCCAGTGCAGGTGGGGGCCGGTGACGCGGCCGGTCATGCCCACGTGGCCCAGCAGATCGCCCCGCTGCACGGTCTGGCCGGGTTTCACGGCGATGTCGTGCAGGTGGCAGTACATGGTCACCAGTCCCTGGCCGTGATCCACGAACACCGTGTTGCCGTTGAAGAAGTAGTGGCCGGTAGTCACCACCACGCCGTCGGCCGGGGCGCGGATGGGCGCCCCCTGGGGGGCGGCGATGTCGAGGCCGCTGTGGGGCTTGCGCGGCTGGCCGTTGAAGAAGCGTCGCAGGCCGAAGGGGCTGCCGAGACGGCCGTCCACCGGCAGATCGAAGCGGGTCTGCACGTTCGGCGTGTCGCGCCAGGTGGCCAGCGCGCCGAGGATGATTTTCTTCTCCCGCCGGATGCGCTCCAGATCCTTCGCAGAGGGATTGACCATGCGCCGGTTCTTGAGGGTGATGTGCTGGGTGGCGTATTCCTTGGGCGCGATCCGGAACTCGCGCCCGCCTGGCCGGCCGTCTGCCGAAATGGCCAGGCGGGCGGTGCCGGGCCGGGCCGACAGCGGGATCCCCACCACCGCCTCGAAGCGGCCGTTGCGCCTGCGCACCAGTACCCGCCGCTTGCCGTAGTGAACCACTGGTGCCTTGCCGGTGGCCGGACCCAGATCCACGATGGCCACGCCGCCGGGCACCGGTTCCGCGCGGGGGAAGGCCGCCCCGGCCAGCGTCGGGAGGAGCAGGGCCAGCGCCGGAACGAGAAGAAGACGAAGTGAATCAGTCCTCACGGGTTTCCTCCACCGTGGCGAGCAGCCGGCCCTCGCCGAGGCGGGCAGTGATGCGCTCGCCCGGTGCCACGTCGGCATGGCGGCGCACCAGCGTGCCATCGTCGGCGCGCTGGACGATGGCATAGCCCCGCGAGAGGGTGGCCAGGGGGTTGACTGCATCGAGGGTCTGGCCGAGGGCATGCAGGCGGGCCTGGCGATCCTTCAGGCCGGACTGCATAACATGTCCCAGCCGTTCCCGAAGGTGATCGAGGGCCATCCGGTGACGGGCCAGACGGGGCAGGGGCGCCTGCTGGCGCAGGCGACTGTGCAACAGGGCCAGGCGGGAGGCCTCGTGACGCAGGCGGTGGCCGATGGCCTGATCCCGTCGCAGGGCCAGCTCGTCGAGGCGTTGCAGGCCGTCCTCGATGCGCCGGGCCGGGTGGGGCAGGCGCGTGCGCAGCCAGCGAAGATGCTGCTCCAGGCGCTGCAGGCGGCCGATCCCGGCCCGTTCCAGGCGATTCATCAGTTGCTGCGCCCGGTGCGCCCATTCCCGGCGATCCGGGGTGAGCAGCTCGGCGGCGGCGGTGGGGGTGGGGGCGCGCTGATCGGCCACGAAGTCGGCGATGGTGAAGTCCACCTCATGACCGATGCCGGTGACCACCGGCAGGGGGCAGGCCGCCAGGGCCCGCGCCACCCCCTCCTCGTTGAAGGCCCACAGATCCTCCAGCGAGCCGCCACCCCGGGCCAGGATCAGCACGTCGCATTCCCCGCGCTCTCCAGCCAGATGCAGCATGCGGGCGATCTCCGGCGCGGCCGTCTCGCCCTGCACCGGCACCGGATAGACGATTACCGGGATACCGGGAAAGCGCCGCCGCAGGGTGGTGAGGATGTCGCGCAGCGCGGCGCCGGTGGGCGAGGTGATCACCCCGATCTGCCGGGGCAGGCGGGGCAGGGGCCGCTTGCGCTCCATGGCGAACAGCCCCTCGGCGTCGAGCCGGTTGCGCAGGGCCTCGAAGGCCCGCCGCAGGGCCCCGTCGCCGGCCTCTTCCATGTGTTCGACGATGAGCTGGAACTCGCCGCGCGCCTCGTACAGCCCGATCCGGGCCCGCACCAGCACCTGCATGCCATTGGCCGGGGCGAAGCGCAGCAGGCGGTTGCGATTGCGGAACATGGCCGCCCGCACCTGGGCGTTCTCGTCCTTGAGGGTGAAATACCAGTGGCCGGAGGCGGGCCGGGCCAGGTTGGAGATCTCCGCCTCCAGCCAGATCAGCGGGAAACTGCCCTCCAGGAGGGCACGCACTTCCCGGTTCAGGCGGCTGACGGTATAGATGTCGCGCAGGGAGGGGGAGGATTCGGCAGGAAGTTCGGTCATCCGGTGATGATAGCGGATGCCCGGCGCAGGGGGTAGCTACCGGCCACGCGGCGCCAGCCACGTACGAAAAAGGCCGGCAAATGCCGGCCTTTTTCGTACCAGCGCAGGGACCCGCTCAGTTGAAGTGCGGCCCGGCGTTCTTGGCCAGCTGGGCCTGCTCCAGGGCGTGGCTGCTCTGGCGCTTGGCCTTGTTGGCCAGCTTCACCGCCGTGTCGTAATCCCCCTTCTTCAGGGCGGCCTTGGCCTTCTTGATGAGCTTGCCGGTATCCCGCCACTCGAAACCGGCCTTGGCGGCGCGCTTGGTTTCGTGTTCGGCAGCCGTGATGGCGCTCAGGGCATCGTTTTCATTGTGCACCGGCCCGGACGGCGCGGCGCAGGCGCCGAGCGTCAGAACGGCAGCGGCAAACAGGACAGCGATCTTCTTCATGGGATCCTCCGCGAAATGTCGCTTGATTGATGTATGGTGGATGGAACCGAGGGGCCTGCGGGGCAGGCCTGTTGTTTTTCTGGTTATTCGGCAGGTGTGGCCACACTGCCGTCAGGGCATTATGCGCACTTGACCGGGGCTTGGCAACCGTTGTCGCCCCCCATTTACCGCCCCCGGAATTCTCTTTATAATTCGACGATTTACCCGACCCGGATGCCGACGATATGCTGCGAATCGCCAAACAAGCCCTCACTTTCGACGACGTTCTGCTGGTTCCTGCCCACTCCCGGGTGCTGCCCCGGGACGTCAGCCTCAAGACCCGCCTGACCCGGGGCATCGAGCTGGCCATCCCTCTGGTCTCCGCGGCCATGGACACGGTCACCGAGGCACGGCTGGCCATCGCCATGGCCCAGGAAGGCGGGATCGGCATCATCCACAAGAACATGGACGCCGCCTCCCAGGCCGAGCACGTGCGCCAGGTGAAGAAGTTCGAGAGCGGCATCATCAAGGAACCCCTCACCGTCACCCCCGACACTTCCATCCGCGAGGTGCTGGAGCTGACCCGCGCCGAGAACATCTCCGGGGTGCCGGTGGTCAAGGACAGTGAGCTGATGGGCATCGTCACCAGCCGCGATTTGCGCTTCGAAACCGGCTACGACAAGCCCGTCTCCAGCATCATGACGCCCAAGGAGCGCCTGGTCACCGTGAAGGAAGGCGCCGAGCGGGACGAGATCCTCAGGCTCCTGCACGAACACCGCATCGAGAAGGTCCTGGTGGTGGACGATCGGTTTCAGCTCCGCGGCCTGATCACCGTCAAGGACATTCAGAAGGCCAAGGAAAATCCCAATGCCTGCAAGGACGAGCAGGGCCGCCTGCGGGTGGGGGCCGCGGTGGGCGTGGGCGCGGGCACCGAGGAACGGGTCGAGGCGCTGGTGGCCGCCGGGGTGGACGTGATCGTGGTCGACACCGCCCACGGCCATGCCCAGGGGGTGCTGGACCGGGTGGCCTGGGTCAAGAAACACCATCCGCAGGTGCAGGTGATCGGCGGCAACATCGCCACGGCCGATGCGGCCCGCGCCCTGGTGGATGCCGGCGCCGACGCGGTGAAGGTGGGCATCGGCCCCGGCTCCATCTGCACCACCCGGATCGTCGCCGGGGTGGGTGTGCCGCAGATCACTGCCGTCTCCGACGTGGCCGAGGCCCTGAAGGACACCGACGTGCCGCTGATCGCCGACGGCGGGATCCGCTATTCGGGCGACATCGCCAAGGCCCTGGTGGCCGGCGCCCATTCGGTGATGATCGGCTCCATGTTCGCCGGCACCGAGGAGTCGCCGGGCGAGGTGGAGCTGTACCAGGGGCGTTCCTACAAGTCCTACCGCGGCATGGGCTCGCTGGGCGCCATGACCACCCGCCACGGCTCCTCCGATCGCTATTTCCAGGAAGGCTCCGAAGCAGAGAAGCTGGTGCCCGAGGGCATCGAGGGCCGGGTGCCCTACAAGGGCCCGCTCGGGCCGGTCATCAACCAGCTCCTCGGCGGCATCCGCGCCTCCATGGGCTATACCGGCTGCAGCAGCATCGATGAGATGCGCACCAAGCCCCAGTTCGTCCAGGTCACCGCCGCCGGCATGCGCGAGAGCCACGTGCACGACGTGACCATCACCAAGGAAGCTCCGAATTATCGGGTTTAGAGAAAAGATACAAGGGAAAAGATACAAGGGGTGGCGGAAGCGGCGGCGAACCTGTCTTCCTTGTATCTTGTATCTTTAATCTTTTCTCTTCGTTTGAACCATGTTCCTCGCCACCGACGTCTACTATCGGGATGAGACAGCCCATGTCGCCGGGGTGGCTTTCGAACGCATCGATGCGGATCGGCCGGAGGCGACCTTCACCGCCACCCTGAACGGCATCGCGCCCTACGAACCCGGCGCGTTCTGGCGACGCGAGCTGCCGCCCATCCTGCATCTGCTGCGCATCCACCGGCTGCAAGCCGCAGTGTTGTTCATCGACGGCCATGTGTTTCTCGACGGCCACCGGCGGCCCGGTCTCGGGGCGTATCTTCACCAGACCCTTGGTGGCCGGATTCCGGTGATCGGCGTGGCCAAGAACCTCTTTCATGGCATGGATCCGGCCTGCGCCCTGTATCGCGGCCAAAGCCGACGGCCTTTGTATGTCACCGCTGCCGGTCTGCCTCTGGCCAGGGCTCACGCCCTGGTTGCCAAAATGGCTGGCGCAGGCCGCATCCCGGCCATGCTGCGCCTGGCCGACCGGCTGAGCCGCGCGCCCACCCCGAACCTGCCCCGGGCGGCCTGACATGCCCCTGCATTCGGCCGGCATCCTGCTCTGGCGCCTGCGTGACGGGCAGCCGGAGGTGCTGCTGGCCCATCCCGGCGGGCCCTACTGGGCCGGCAGGGACGAGGGCGCCTGGTCCATTCCCAAGGGGCTCTACGAGAACGGCGAATCCCCCCTCGAGGCGGCCCGGCGCGAGTTCGCCGAGGAGACGGGCATCACGGTGGACGGCGAATTCACCGATCTGGGCGAGCGGCGCATGCCTTCCGGCAAGCGGGTGCACGTGTTTGCCCTGGAAGGCGACGCCGATCCGGCCCGCATGCACAGCAATGACTTCCAGATGGAATGGCCGCCCCACAGCGGCCGCCAGCAGACCTTCCCCGAAGTGGACGACTGGGCCTGGTTCGACCTGCCCACCGCCCGCCACAAGATCCACAAGGGCCAGCGGCCCTTTCTCGACGACCTCGAGCGGTTTCTGGCCGGCCGTTGAATGGTGGTGGAAGGAACGCAGAGGTCGCAGCGTTCGCCGAAGGACGATGCAGACAGGACGAGGGATTTGACCATCGTCTTGCTGGCGCCTATTGTCTGATCTGAAAACCTCTGCGTTGTTTGCAGGAGAGCCAATCGGAGCCCTTCATGACCCCGGCGTACGTGCTCGATACGAGCCTCTTCACCAATCCGGACGTGTTTCGCCAGTTCGGGGTGGACACCCGTGCGGCGATCCGCGAGTTCGTGCACATTGCCCAGGCCTCCGGCGCCGCCTTCTACATGCCCACTTCGATATACGAAGAGCTGTGCCAGATGAAGGAGCTGGATGGCGTGGCGCCGGCCTTCGAGTCGCTGGTGAACATCCGCTCGCCGCGCCGCCACGAGTTGCAGATCCCGGCGACCATCGTCTACGAATTCATCGATGAAGTGCGACGACGCATCGATCGCGGCCTGCGCATCGCCGAGGAACACGCCCGTCAGGGCCACGCCGCCGGCGGCGGCGACGTGGGCCAGCTCATCAGCCGTCTGCGCGAACGCTACCGCGAAGCCCTGCGCCGTGGCCTCATCGACTCGCGTGAGGACCTCGACGTGCTGCTGTTGGCCATGGAACTCGACGGCATCGTGGTCACCGCCGACGAAGGCCTGCGGATCTGGGCCGACAAGCTGGGCGTGAAGATCCTCCTTCCCGAACACCTCAAGGGCGTGCTGCTGGAACTGGTGGAACGGCAGGTGGAGGAGGGGGCGGGCGACGATGCGGGCTGAAGCAATGAGCCGCTGGCCGCTCGAATTGGCAATACACCGTTGTCGCGGCGGGGGCGCCGCTCCTACAGAAAAAATCCGGCGCCAAGCGTAGGAGCGGCGCCCCCGCCGCGACAAGGAAGGAGGCAGCTCTCGCCCCTCAGTCGTAAATCAACCCACCCCCCAGCAATTCGTACAACAGGCTGTTGGTCAGCGGATAGCGCCGTTCGAAGCGCAGCCGCCAGTAGCCGTTCGCTTCGGGCTCGATGCCGTGGATCACGATCTTCACCTTGTGGCCGGGCACCCGCTGGAGCAGCGCCACCAGGCGTTCGGCATTGTGTCGTTCGCGGAAGCGGCAGGTGAACGGCTGGCTGGCCCGGCGTTCTCGCTGCAACTGGGTGAGGGTGTCGTCGAGGGCGCCGAGCAGGGCCTGCCCCAGGGCCTCCTCGTACGGCTGCGCGTCCAGGCCGTGCTCCTGCAGGAACAGGGCGATGCGCAGGATCCGGCCGGCGAAATAGCCGGCCGGCATGTCGGGCATGCGGGTGGCGGAACGCTGGATGTCTTCCAGATTCACGCGGGCGGTGACGTACTTGACCCGCCGCGGGCGGGGCGTTTCCTGGCGGAAGATCAGGCCCTCGCGGCCCTGTTCGTTCAATTCCAGGATGCGGGCGGCCAGCTCGTCATAATGCTCGGCATCGGACCAGCCCCAGGCGGGCACGGCGGGCAGGGCGAATTCCTCAAGCAGGGTCTGCAGCTCGTTCACCGGCAGGAAGTCGGCACGGTTCCACTCGGTGATGTCGAACGCGAACAGCCGTACGTCCCGCTCGATGAAGGGCGGGCTGGCATCGAGCCAGGGATTTCCGGGCCCGGCCACCTCGGCGCACAGCACCTTGTCGGGATGGGCGTCGAAGAAGGCCGGATCGAGGAGATCCGGCAGGCGGTCGGTGGTGAAGGGGCAGACGAAGCCCCCCCGGGTGAAGGCCAGCAGGCGGCCATCGATGCGGGCGATGCGCACGTTGTAGCCGTTGATCTTCTCTTCCACGTGGAAGGGGCCGGCAAGCTGTTCGGTCAGGCCCCGACGCAATACCAGGATCCGCCCGATGTGGGGATAGCCGTACAGCACCCGGCCGGCGGCACGGATCGAACCCCGCGGCAGGTGGCCCACGTCGTCGTTGCAGCGCTCGAGGGTGAGGCCGTCGTATTCGAGCCGCTCCACGCGGCCCTGGGCCACGGCACGGTCGAAGGCTTCACGGGCGCTCGATTCGGATTGAGTCATGCGGCTTTCGCCTCGCGGCTGTTTCTCCCACTATGGTGGCCGGCCGGCGCCGGTACAATGCCGGCGCTTCCCTTGATTTGCCGGTCGAATGCAACTATATATGCTGCAACGATTTTTCGGGGCCCCGGGCGTGTTCCGGCGGGGGCCGGTCTGTCCTCGGCACAGGTCGGCCCGGGTGGCCGGGAAAATGTCCGCCAGGGATTGGCGGAATTCCCTGGCGATGGTACAATCCCGGCGAGATAACAGGAGTTTATAAAAAGTGGGCCTTGCGCCCACTTTTTATTTACGGGCAGACAAAACATGGCGCAGGTCAAGGATTCGCTGACAGAACTGGTGGCCTCGGCCGTCGAGCCCCTGGGCTATGAGCTGCTGGGGGTGGAGCACCTCTCCCAGGGCCGTCATTCGGTGCTGCGGGTGTTCCTCGACAGCCCCGAAGGCATCACTCTGGACGATTGCGAGCGGGCCAGCCGTCAGATCAGCGCGGTGCTGGACGTGGAAGACCCCATCCGTGGCCAGTACACGCTGGAGGTCTCCTCGCCGGGCGTGGATCGTCCCCTGTTCACGGCGGATCACTACCGCCGCTTCCAGGGGCAGCCGGTCAGCGTGCGCCTGCGGATGCCGCTCGACGGCCGCCGCAAGTTCAGCGGCGTGATCGCCGGCGTGGAGGACGACACGCTGATCCTCGCCGATCCCGAGAGCGGCGAGACCTGGCGCCTGGCGCTGGACGATATCGAGAAGGCCAATCTGGTCCCCCAGTGGTAGGGCCGCAGGAAGCCAGGGCGGACTGTTTCCGTCCCGAAGGAAAGAAACCGACAGAGGTTGCGTAATGAACAAAGAGATTCTCATGGTCGTGGAAGCCGTCTCCAACGAGAAGGGCGTCGACGAACAGGTGATTTTCGAGGCCATCGAAACGGCGCTGGCCACCGCCACCAAGAAGCGCTACGACAACGACGTGGACATCCGCGTGCAGATCGACCCCGAAACCGGCGACTACGAGACCTTCCGCCGCTGGGAAGTGGTCGAGGACGACGAGATGGAGTTTCCGGAGCGCCAGATCACCCTCTCCGCCGCGCGCCTCGACAATCCCGACATCCAGCCGGGCGACTTCATCGAGGAACAGGTGGAATCCATCGAGTTCGGCCGCATCGCCGCCCAGACTGCCAAGCAGGTGATCGTGCAGAAGGTGCGCGAGGCCGAGCGCGCCCAGGTGGTGGAAGCCTACCAGGACCGGGTCGGCGAGCTGGTGATGGGGGTGGTCAAGCGCGTGGAGCGCGGCAACGTGTACCTGGATCTGGGGGCCAATGCCGACGCCATCATCCCCCGCGACGAGCTGATCCCGCGCGAGTCCATCCGCCCCGGCGATCGGATCCGCGGTTACCTGAAGGAAATCAACACCGAGATGCGGGGTCCGCAGCTCATCGTCAGTCGCACCGATCCGCGTTTCCTCATCGAGCTGTTCAAGATCGAGGTGCCGGAAGTGGGCGAGGGCCTCATCGATATCCTCGCCGCGGCCCGGGATCCGGGCCTGCGGGCCAAGATCGCCGTGCGCAGCAACGAGCCGCGCATCGATCCGGTGGGCGCCTGCGTGGGCATGCGCGGCTCGCGGGTGCAGGCCGTCTCCAACGAGCTGGCCGGCGAACGGGTGGACATCGTGCTGTGGGACGAGGATCCGGCCCAGTTCGTGATCAACGCCATGTCCCCGGCCGAGGTGGAATCCATCGTCATGGACGAGGAGACCCGCACCATGGACGTGGCCGTGGCCGAGGAGCAGCTCTCCCAGGCCATCGGCCGCGGTGGCCAGAACGTGCGCTTGGCTTCCGAGCTGACCGGCTGGAACCTCAACGTCATGTCCACCGAAGAGCTGGAGGAGAAGACCGAGGCCGAGGCCGAGAAGATCCAGAAACTGTTCATGGAAGAGCTGGACGTGGACGAGGAAGTGGCCGCCATCCTGGTGCAGGAAGGCTTCACCAGTATCGACGAAATCGCCTACGTACCGCCCGAGGAGATGCTGCAGATCGAGGAGTTTGACGAGGACATCGTGGCCGAACTGCAGGGCCGGGCCAAGGACCTGCTCCTGACCCGCGCCATCAGCAGCGAAGAGAGCCTGACCGCCGTCGAGCCTGCCGAGGATCTCAAGTCCATGGAAGGCATGGACATGGATCTGGCCTACAAGCTGGCCTCCCACGGCGTGGTGAGCATGGAGGACCTGGCCGAGCAGTCGGTGGACGAGCTGCTGGCCATCGACGAGGCGCTGGACGAGGAGAAGGCCGCGCAACTGATCATGAAGGCCCGCGAGCCCTGGTTCGCGGAACCGGCTGAACAGAGCGGACAGTCGTAACACACCGTTTGAGGGGCAGGAGAGAACACGATATGGCTGAAGTCACAGTCAAGCAATTCGCGGAAGTCGTCGGCGTGCCGGTGAATCTTCTGCTCGAGCAGCTCAAGGAGGCGGGCGTGTCGGTCACCGATGCCGATGCGACCATCTCCGAGGAGGAGAAGCTGTCGCTGCTGACCTTCCTCAAGAACAAGCACGCGCCGAAGAAGGAAAAGGCCGAGAAGAAGGTCACCCTGTCCCGGCGCGCGGTCAACCAGGTCAAGACCACCACCTCCCAGGGGCGCACCAAGACGGTCACCATCCAGCGCCGCAAGAAACGGGTGATCAAGCCGGGCGAGGGCGGCGAGGCCCGCACCGATCAGGAACGGCTCGAGGCCGAGGAGGCGCGCCGCAAGCTCGAGGAGCTGGAAGCGGAACGTCGCGCCCGCGAAGAGGCCGAGGCCCGCGCCCGCGAGGAGGCCAAGCGCCTCGAGGCGCAGCGCAAGGCCGAGGAAGAGGCCCGCCGGAAGGCCGCCGCCGAAGCCGAGAAGGCCCCGGCGGAAGCGCCGGCGGCGGCACCGCCGCCCCCGCCGCCCGCGGCCGAGCGCGGCCGCAAGAAGGGCAAGGAAAAGGAGAAGGCGCGCGAGGAGAAACACACCAAGTACGGCCGCAAGGAACTGCACGTGGCCAGCGACAAGGCCGGCCGCCGGCGCAAGAAACCCCGTGGCCGGGCCGTGACCACGGCCACCTCCGGCGAGCACGGCTTCCAGAAGCCCACTGCGCCCATCGTGCGCGAGGTGGCGATTCCCGAAACCATCACCGTGGGCGATCTGGCGCAGAAGATGTCGGTCAAGGCCGCCGAGGTGATCAAGGCCCTGATGAACATGGGCACCATGGTCACCATCAACCAGGTGCTGGATCAGGACACCGCGGCCATCGTGGTCGAGGAGCTGGGCCACAAGGTCAAGCTCATCGAGGAAGGTGCGGTGGAGAAGGCGATCATCGAGGAAGTGGAAGAGGGCGAGGCCCTGCCCCGCGCACCGGTAGTCACCATCATGGGCCACGTGGACCACGGCAAGACCTCGCTGCTGGACTACATCCGCGAGAGCCGCGTCGCTTCCGGCGAGGCCGGGGGCATCACCCAGCACATCGGGGCCTATCACGTGCAGACCGGGGGCGGGGAGATCACCTTCCTCGACACGCCCGGCCACGAAGCCTTCACTGCCATGCGCGCCCGCGGCGCCAAGGTCACCGACATCGTGGTCCTGGTGGTCGCGGCCGACGACGGCGTGATGCCCCAGACCCGCGAGGCCATCCAGCACGCCCGCGCCGCCGGCGTGCCGCTGATCGTGGCGGTCAACAAGATCGACAAGCCCGAGGCCGATCCGGATCGGGTCAAGAACGAACTGGCCCAGGAAGAGGTCATTCCTGAGGACTGGGGTGGCGACACCATCTTTGTCAACGTCTCGGCCCACACCGGGCAGGGCGTGGACGAACTGCTCGATTCCATCCTCCTGCAGGCCGAGGTGCTGGAACTCAAGGCGCCGGTGGAGGGCCCGGCGCGCGGCATCGTCATCGAGTCGCGGCTCGACAAGGGCCGCGGCCCGGTGGCCACCATCCTGGTTCAGCGCGGCACCCTGCACAAGGGCGACATCCTGCTCGCCGGTCTCGAGTACGGCCGCGTGCGGGCCATGCTCAACGAGCATGCCCGGCAGCTCGAGGAAGCCGGTCCCTCGATTCCGGTGGAGGTGCTGGGCCTGTCCGGGGTGCCCGCGGCCGGCGACGAAGCCACCGTGGTGCCCAACGAGCGCAAGGCCCGCGAGGTGGCCGACTATCGCCAGACCAAGGCTCGCGAACTCAAGCTGGCCCGCCAGCAGGCGGCCAAGCTGGAAAACATGTTCAGCCAGATGCAGGAAGGCGAGGTGGCCACGGTCAACATCGTCCTCAAGGCCGACGTGCAGGGGTCGGTGGAGGCCATCTCCGACGCCCTCACCAAGCTCTCCACCGACGAGGTGAAGGTGAAGATCGTCTCCAGCGGAGTCGGCGGGATCACCGAATCCGACGCCAACCTGGCGGTGGCCTCCAATGCCATCCTCATCGGCTTCAACGTGCGCGCCGATTCGGTGGCCAAGCGCATCATCGACGAGGAAGACGTGGATCTGCACTATTACAGCGTGATCTACGATCTCATCGACGACGTGAAGAAGGCCATGTCCGGCCTCCTCTCGCCCGAGACCAAGGAAGAGATCATTGGCCTGGCCGAAGTGCGCGACGTGTTCCGCTCGCCCAAGATCGGCGCCATTGCCGGCTGCATGGTGGTGGATGGGGTGGTCAAGCGCAACAACCCCATCCGCGTGCTGCGCGACAACGTGGTGATCTTCGAGGGCGAGCTGGAATCCCTGCGCCGTTTCAAGGAAGACGTCATGGAGGTCAAGCAGGGCATGGAATGCGGCATCGGCGTCAAGAACTACAATGACGTGAAGGTGGGCGATCAGATCGAAGTCTACGAACGGGTGCAGGTCGCCCGCGAACTCTGAGCCGCGATCATGCCCAGGGATTTCAGCCGCACCCGCCGGGTCGGGGAACAGATGCAGCGGGAGCTGGCCGAGTTGCTGCAGCGCGATGTGCGCGATCCGCGCCTTTCCGCCGTGACCCTCTCCGGTGTCGAGGTCACCCGCGATCTCTCCCTGGCCAAGGTCTATTACACGGTCATGCCCGAACAGCTTTACGTGGACGAGGCGCAAAGGGCCCTGGAGAAGGCCGCGGGCTTCCTGCGCCATGCCCTGGGCGAGCGCATGATCATCCGCAATGTCCCCCAGTTGCGTTTCATCTACGACGAGACCCTGGTCAAGGGGACCGAACTGGCCAACCTGATCGATCAGGCCGTGGCCGAAGATCGCAAGAAACACCAGGATTCAGACTAACGTGGCACGCAGACGAAACCGGGGCCGTCCCGTCAACGGCATCCTCCTGCTCGACAAGCCGCTGGGCGTCACCTCCAACGCCGCGCTGCAGCAGGTCAAGCGCCTGTTCCGCGCCGCCAAGGCGGGGCACACGGGCAATCTCGACCCGCTGGCCACCGGCCTTCTGCCCATCTGCTTCGGCGAAGCGACCAAGATTTCCAGCTTCCTGCTGGATTCCGACAAGCGTTACGTGGGCACCATCAAGCTCGGCGTGATCACCCGCACCGCCGATGCCGAAGGCGAGGTGCTGGAGACCCGCCCGGTGGGCGAGTACGATGAGGCGCAGATCCGCGACGTACTGGAACGCTTCACCGGCGAGATCGAACAGGTGCCGCCCATGCACTCGGCGGTCAAGGTCAATGGCACGCCGTTGTACAAGCTGGCCCACAAGGGGATGGAGATCGAGCGCAAGCCGCGCACGGTCACCATCCACAGCATCGAACTGTTGCGCCACGCAGGCGACGAGCTGGAAATCTCCATCCACTGTTCCAAGGGCACCTATGTCCGCACCCTGGCCGAGGAAATCGGCGAGGCCCTGGGCTGCGGCGGGCACCTGTCCGCCCTGCGCCGCACCGCCTCCGGCCCCTTCGACATCGACGAGGCGGTGACCATGGCGCAGATCGAAACTGCGGCGGAGCAGGGCACCGACGCCCTCGACGCCCTGCTGCTGCCCATCGAACGGGCCCTGGCCGACTGGCCCGCGGTGAACCTCACCGACAACTCGGCCTACTACGTGCAGCAGGGCCAGCCGGTGCTGGTGCCCCAGGCCCCCACCGCCGGGTGGGTGCGTCTGCACCGGCCTGATGGCGCCTTCCTCGGCGTGGGCCACATCCTCGATGACGGCCGGGTGGCGCCGAAACGGCTCATCAAGAGTGGCTGAAAACGGGGAATTTCCCGCGGATTTTCTTGTCTGCGCCCGGCTGCGCGGGTAGAATACGCGCTTTCCGAAATTGGTCGAATTTTTTACAGATTACAGGAGCTTGCGAATGGCCATCAGTGCCGAACAAAAGGCCGCTATCGTCAACGAATACGCCCGCGGCAAGGGCGACACCGGTTCGCCGGAAGTCCAGGTCGCCCTGCTGTCCGCCCGGATCAACGATCTGTCCGGACACTTCAAGGAACACATCCACGACCACCATTCCCGTCAGGGTCTGCTGCGCATGGTAAGTCAGCGTCGTAAGCTGCTGGATTACCTGAAGAAAAAGGATCTGGATCGCTATCGCGAACTGATCACCCGTCTGGGCCTGCGCAAGTAACGCGCGTCCCCGTCTTCCTGCCAGCACAACCCGAGGGAAAGTCATGCCGACCCCTGTGAAGAAAGAATTTCAATACGGCGCCCATGCCGTCACCCTGGAAACCGGCGAAATCGCCCGACAGGCCACAGGCGCCGTCATGACCCGGATGGGCGACACGGTCGTCCTCGCCACCGTGGTGGCCGACAAGAAGGCCGCGGAAGGCCGCGACTTCTTCCCCCTGACCGTGGACTATCAGGAAAAGACCTACGCTGCCGGCAAGATTCCCGGCGGCTTCCTCAAGCGGGAAGGGCGACCCTCCGAGCACGAGACCCTTACCTCCCGCCTCATCGATCGCCCCGTCCGGCCCCTGTTCCCCGAAGGCTTTACCAACGAAGTCCAGATCATCGCCACCGTGCTGTCGATGGATCCGGACGTCAGCCCCGACATCGTGGCCATGATCGGCGTCTCCGCCGCCCTGTCCATCGCCGGCGTCCCCTTCAACGGCCCCATCGGCGCGGCCCGGGTGGGTTACATCGACGGCGAATACGTCCTCAATCCTTCCATCGCCAAACTCAAGGAATCGGAACTGGATCTGGTGGTTTCCGGTACCGAGAACGCCGTGCTCATGGTGGAGTCGGAAGCCAGGCTGCTCTCCGAGGAAGTCATGCTCGGCGCCGTCATGTTTGGTCACGAACAGCAGCAGGCCGTCATCCAGGCCATCAAGGAGTTCGCTGCCGAGGTGGGCCCCGAGCCCATGGCGTGGACGCCGCCAGAGAAGAATCAAGACCTGGAAAAGGCCGTGGCCGAACTTGGCGAAGCCGCCTTCAAGGAAGCCTACACCATTCGCGAGAAGCAGCCCCGCTACAACCGTCTTGGCGAGATCCGCAGTGAAATCATTGAAAAGCTCGCCGGCGAGGAAGGCCCCTACAGCGAAGAGGAAGTGCGCGGCGCCATCGAGAAACTCGAAAAACGCGTGGTGCGCGGCAAGATCCTCAACGGCGAACCGCGCATCGACGGCCGCGACACCCGCACCGTGCGGCCCATCAATGTCAGGGTCGGCGTGCTGCCCCGCACCCACGGCTCGGCCCTGTTCACCCGCGGCGAGACCCAGGCCCTGGTCACCGCCACCCTCGGCACCGAGCGCGAGGCCCAGATCATCGACGCCCTGGAAGGCACCTACCGCGAGCCCTTCATGCTCCAGTACAACTTCCCGCCCTTCTGCGTCGGTGAAACCGGCCGCGTCGGCAGCCCCAAGCGCCGCGAGATCGGCCACGGCCGCCTCGCCAAGCGCGGCGTGCTCGGCGTCATGCCCAGCCAGGACGAATTCCCCTACACCATCCGCGTGGTCTCCGAGATCACCGAATCCAACGGCTCCAGCTCCATGGCCTCCGTGTGCGGCACCAGCCTCGCCCTGATGGACGCCGGCGTGCCCCTCAAGGCCCCCGTGGCCGGCATCGCCATGGGCCTGATCAAGGAAGACGACAAGTTCGCCGTCCTCACCGACATCCTCGGTGACGAGGACCACCTCGGCGACATGGACTTCAAGGTGGCCGGCAGCCGGGACGGCGTCACTGCCCTGCAGATGGACATCAAGATCGACGGCATCACCCGCCAGATCATGGAAATCGCCCTCGAACAGGCGAAGGAAGGCCGCCTGCACATCCTCGGCAAGATGAACGAGGTGATCGCCGAGCCGCGTACCGAAATGTCGGTCTACGCCCCGCGCTACATCACCTTCAAGATCAACCCCGACAAGATCCGCGACGTGATCGGCAAGGGCGGCGCCACCATCCGCGCCATCACCGAGGAAACCGGCACCACCATCGACATCAGCGACGACGGTCTGGTCAAGATCGCCTCCAGCGACTCCGCCGCCGCCAACGAAGCCCGCCGCCGCGTCGAACAGCTCACCGCCGACGTCGAAGTGGGCAAGGTCTACGAAGGCAAGGTCGCCAAACTCATGGACTTCGGCGCCTTCGTCACCATCCTCCCCGGCAAGGACGGCCTGGTCCACGTCTCCCAGATCAGCGACGAGCGCGTCGAAAACGTCTCCGACAAGCTCTCCGAAGGCGACATCGTCAAGGTCAAGGTCCTCGAAGTCGACAAACAGGGCCGCATCCGCCTTTCCATGAAAGCCGTCGGCAAGGACTGAATCCGGGTCTGACAATCATGAAGAAGAAAGGGCCGCTCCGCGGCCCTTTCTTCTTCCACACTCTCCTTCTGAAGGAGCGGCGCCCCCTGCCACGACACTCCCACGTCATTCAACCTTTTGCAATATCACCAAATAACTTTCCCTCGCCCACCATGATTTTTCCCCGGATTGTGGTAAAATGCCGCGCTTCACGAGCCCCGCTCTCGTGATGACCCACACCCCGGAGAGGTGTCCGAGTGGTCGAAGGAGCACGCCTGGAAAGTGTGTATACGGTAACCCCGTATCGAGGGTTCGAATCCCTCCCTCTCCGCCAAATTTCTCTAGGTATTTGAAGGACTTACAAGTTTTTGATCCTTCGGTACCTATACATATCCGTCTGGTACACCAAGGTGGTACACCGAGATGACGGATATGCACGCCCAAACACGGTTGATTCGGCGTAATGCCACATATTATTTCAGGGTAAAGATTCCGCGAGATCTTCAGCCTTATCTCGGCAAAGTCGAGGAAAAGTTTTCCCTCCGAACTCGCGATCCGGCTGAAGCACGTCGGCTTGCCCGACAGGCGTCTGTCGATTTTGATCGGCGTTGCGAACAACTCCGAAACGAGATCCAGCGCCGGCAGGCCATCACATCACCCCTGATCATCAACGATGAACTGATCCGGGAGATCTGTGACCTGTGGCGTCACCTCAGCCTTGCCAACGATGAATACCACCGGCGGGAAGGCTTTTTCCTCGACGAACTCGTAGAGCGCAAAGCCGAGCGGCTCGAAACCCGCGAAGCCCTCAGAGACGTTCTCAGGGAGTCTCGACTCGAAGCCATCGAACCGGCACTGACGGTCTTCCTGAACCTCCTTGGCATCGAGCTGCGGGGCAACGAGTCGAAATACCGGGAGCTCCTGTATCGGTTCCTGCAAACTGCCACGGAGGTTCACGACCAGCAGCTTGCGCGCGACGAAGGCGAGGTGGTGTGGACCCCGGAGCCGGTTGCCGCCAGTCGCCTGTCTCAACCCCGGACCGGCGACACCATCCTCGATACGCTTTTCGAGGACTGGCAGCGGTTCGATCCCCGCCGACCCGAGCGCACCGTCGAAGACGTGCGTCGGGTGTTGAACGACTTCCGGCGCTCTACGGGCCGGAAAACGGCGGAATCGGTGACGCGGCAGGATGTCATCCGCTATCGCGATGAATTGATTGGACGGGGGCTGCGACCCAAGACTGTCGCGAAGAAGATCACCTTCCTCTGTGCCCTGTTCAACGTCGGCATCAACAACGGAAAGCTGTTCGTCAATCCTGCACAGCGGATCCCCATACCCCGAAGCGACAGCCGTCACCGCTTGCCGTTTGATCTGGACGAACTCAGACGGATCTTTTGCTCGCCTCTGTATACACAGGGAAAGCGACTCGGACGCCGTATTGGCGATGCCGGTGTCTGGCTTCCGCTGCTCGCGCTCTATCAGGGATGCCGTGTGGAAGAACTGGCCCAGCTTCTGGTTGAGGACATTCAGCAAATTGACGGCATCTGGTGCGTCGTTATCGATGACGAATCCGAACAGCAGGGTACCCGAAAGCGTCTCAAGAATGCCTCATCAAGGCGACGACTGCCCTTGCATCCCCGGATTATCGACGCAGGATTTCTTCGTTACCTTGATCGATTGCGGAACAAGGGGGAAATCCGGCTCTTCCCCGACTTGCGGCCAGACCGCTTCGGCAAGTATTCGGCAGCTTTCTCCAAGGCCTTCATGAAGCACATCCGAGAGGAATTGGGCATCACCGACCGGCGCAAGGTGTTCCACAGCTTCCGGCATACATTCCGGGATGCGTGCCGTGAAGCCGGCCTTGACGAGGAGATTTCCGACGCACTCATGGGACACAGCAATACACAGCGAATGGGCCGGCGGTATGGCAGTACCTTTTCGATAAGACGCCTCAATGAGGCGATCAGGCGCATACACTACCCCGGTCTCGAAATACCCGTTCTCGTCCCTGAGCACGGATGAAGTTGGTAGGTACCCCACCACCGAAATGGTGGGGCACCGAGTGGGCTGGCCAGACCCGAATAAGAACGGCCAATCTCGAATACCTCCATATCATCGCTACGTTGAACATTGTTGAGCTGTGAGGGTACCACCCCCAAACATGCGACCTGGATCTGCGGCACCACCCGTTCAGTCAGGGCACGCTCACACACCACCCGGGCTACCACGCCCAGTCACTTTCGCATACGCCTGATGCTTTCGACACCGGGATACCACCCCCGGCTGGCTTGCGCCTCCCTTGCGGCTTCGACTGAATCACCAGCAAGGTTTATGGTCTACTCACATCGCTCCCGGCCATGGGCTCAGGGGGTACCAACCCCGTCATCGCCTTTAGGCCTTCCCGCGTTAGTACGCAAATGTCACTACCTAGCCAGCGCCTCATGTTCATGACGTGGTGTTTTCCACCTCGCCAATTGGTTTTCAGGGGGCAGAGATTCCAAAGCGCCTCCCTTACCGTCATGAACCTTCCAGCTTCAGTCAACCGGCCACTTCAGGACCGGCACTGGCGATCGTTCGCTTACCCGACAGCATCCTCCGGGGATGCCGTTACTGGCTTGAGCTATGCATCGATCCACCCAGGTTGCCCCGGTTGGTACCAGCCGCTCCAGGTTTCCCCTTGCGACCTCATGACGGTTTCCCGCCATGCGTGAAGCCCACCAGTCGGGACCGGGTTGTACCCTCTCGAGCACCCCCCGGTGGGGATTTTCACCACCTTCATCTGCGACAGGGTTCCTTCGGTTTCAATGCAGTTGCATATCCCCCTCCGGCCCGTTTCCGCGTCGCCCAATCTCACCACTGCGGTGTGGATTGGGTCGAACCGGGCATTGCAGCCCGGAGCGCCCGTCGCAGCCGTACGAGCCCAACTACGGGCATACGGCTACAGCGCGTGCTCAGCCGGGATTAGTGGTCCCGGCCTGACCGGATTGGTGGTCCGGCCGTGCCCCGTTCGGGGCAGTGACGGTGGTGTCGGGGGCTGGTGAGGCCCCCCACAGGTGGTGGTGAGCCAGGCCCCCGGTCATGTCCGTCGTGCAACGTACATGCACCAGTGTCCTGTCTCGTATAGGTACCGGGTCGCCATTTCTGGCGTCCCTTCTGGAATCTCCAGTAGTTTCATTTGAATCGGCCACCGGCCGATTCAAATGAAGCTTTTACATCAAAGACTTGCAACCCTCTCCGGTTTGCCTCGGTCCGATGCGCGCAAGCGCGCATCTGTTGCTGCCCTGGATACCCACCCGCTGCATCACGAAGCTTTTCGACGGCGTTCGCTATACGTGACAAGCCCACTGCCTGGAGACACACCCCATGTACGATCCACCAGTTCATACCCACAAAACGGTCCTGATGCAGCGCCTCCTCGATGCCGCCATCCGCGGCTATGTCTGGCACACGTCCGGTCACGTGCCGATAACGCGAGCCGCGCATCTTGCCGACAAGTTCGCCGATCTTTATCACGTTGACCGCAACGCCAACCAGCGTGCATACGCCAAGAGGAAAGGAAACGCCAATTCCCGGTTGTTTTTCCTGCCCCGACCCGAGCATGATGACCTGCTCTGGTGGCTGCTCGTGACGAACGGTAATGGCCTGGCCCACGAACGGGAAAGACTGCACGCTATCACCGATCGCCGTCACCGGCTGCGCATCGGGGATGACTACGAACTGGTTCGTGTTACGCGCAAGAGTGAACATGGCGGCGGCCTGGTCTGGACCTGGCGCATGACACGAGAGTGCCTTGAGGCCTGGCGAACCCGGATCCTCCAGGCGTGCCGCTCGGGTTCTTCCGGATTTCTGCAGGAAGCCATGCACAGCCTGTATCGAACACCGGGGTTTTCCGGGATCCGCCGACAGGTGGGAACACTGGTCACTCTCACGTGCCATGAATGGCGCCGGCGTCATGGTACCGATGCACCCGGTTCCCATTGCAGGCTGGGGTACCTGGAGCGGCTCGAGGATCGTATCCTGCCCTTGAGCGCCTGGTGTGCCAGTCGGGGATGAGCTCCGTAGTGATGAAACCTGCAAAAATGGGCAAATTGCCGCCCCTGAGGCCGTTTTCCGGTGAAAGCGGGATCGGAGGAAACCGGGTGGGAAATACGGGCGTCGGCTGGCAAATCGGGTAAAATCAGCCTTGGATGGGCTGTGTGAGGTGTTGTGCCTGAGATACCGATGACGCATGAAGGCCCCTTGCTTCCAGCAATTCATCAGTTTTCATCTGGTTCGTTACCGACCAGCTATGTGTCCCCGGCAGTGGCTGAGGAATTGCGGATGGTTTTATGGCCGTCCGATATGAATGCTCAAAGATTACTTGGCCAGTACGGGTGTCGACTTGCCCCGCATGGCGAGAGGCGCAGCAGGGGAGCGGCCTGCCTGCCGGAATTATCGACTGATCACGCAGAAAGCATGCATTCATGTGTGTGCGGGATGTTGATTGTTCAGTGTCGACTCATCAGCAACATTCCTGATAACTTCTGCAGAAACGATTTGTGCTACGCCGATTCGATCAGGAAATGGTTGTCGTGAATTCATTTTCATAAGTGCGGTTCGGTTGCGGTAGAATTTCGTCAGACTGGCACGGAGCTGGCCTGCGGCGGATGATTGTGAGGATCAGGTTGCGCCAGCATCGGTTCGATGCAAATAATACGACAGATAACGCACAGAAGAAAATCCGTTTATTCCCGCCGCTCGTTTTGTGCTGCCGATAGGGAGAGCCTCTATGGATAGACGTCTGTTTGTGACAAAGGAAAACGCCAAAATAAATGTGTGCAAGGCCGACAGAAAATCCGTCATTACCGCCGCCTTGCTGACGAGTCTGCTTTCAGCATTTTCCAATGTGCAAGCCAAGGTAAATTGTGAGGAAGTCGTTGATGAATTGAGTAAATATGCAAAAGCGGGTGGCGCATTGATCGTCGATGTGCGATCCGAAGACGAGTTCGTAAACGGGCATTTTCCTGCTGCTATCCATATCGCTCCTGAAGTGTTGCCCAACAAGCGCATATTTCGGGATTATCAAATTGTGCTGATCGATTTGCCGTTCCGCAAACAGAAAAACGATTTGTTGTGCAAGTTCATGTTGGAGAAAGGGTTTGGCTCCGTTTATTTTGGTGGGCAGGCGTTTCTGCGCTGGGCGAAGGCAAACCGAATGATGGCGATTTTGGATGCGGCCTACACGCTGGATATCAATGATTTTGTTGTTCACGGGGGAGCGGAAGAATTCACGGCTATTGTGAAGGAGCCGGATCCGGTGCTGGCGAAGTATTTTCCGCACAGGCGGGAAATTCCGCAGTTGACCGGCGGGGCTGTCAGGAAGATGCTGTCTTTGAGCAGTTCGGAGAACTTTGTTGTTGTCGACGATGATTTTTCGATGACGTCCGAGTTGATGGCATACAACCTCGATCACGAAAATCAGGTATATGTTCTGCGCGGAGGGGTGTCCGCATTGAAAATGTTCGACAGGATGCGTAAAGCTATCGCAGGGAAACACGCTTTCCGCTTGCAAGAGGTGCAGGGATGTTCAAACTAGACCTTCATAATCGTCTGTGGTGGGTGTTCCCGCTCGGCTTTCTTGGGCTTGCACTAATCGGGTTGGTATATCTTGGTGAGGGTGAACAGAATGAGTATGCGCAAACCCGCATCGTTCGGTACCAGATGGAAGTGCAAAACAAGACGGCCATCGTGCAGAGGAATGTCGAAGTTTATGCCTACTCGCCTGTGCCAGAGTCGGCCTTTCTCAAAATCCGAAAGGTCCAGGCAACGGTGCCTTTTACCGCATTTGATGATGAATCGGGGAACCGTATTCTTCGGTTCGAGATAGAGCGCCTGCCTCCGTATGCGACACGGGTCATTACGATTACGGCAGAAATCGGGGTTGCTGAGAAGCCGCAACACATGAGGCTGGGGGATTCTGCAAGGTATCTTGCTGGCCAGAAATATGTCGAGACCGATAACATGGAAATTCGCACACTGGCAAAGCGATTGAGCGCAGGTGAGCCGGTCGGCACATTGAGGAACATACTGAAATGGGAATCGCGGAACATCCGTTATGCCGGCTATATCCGGGATGACAGGGGCGCATTGTATGCCTACAAGCACAGGAAGGGCGATTGTACGGAATACATGTATTTGTTCATGGCCCTGGCACGATTGAATGGAATCCCGGCAAGAGGGGTGGGCGGTTACATCGCCGCCAACAGCCAGAAGCTGAATCCCGAAACCTATCACAACTGGGTCGAGGTGTACCTCAATGGGAGATGGCGGATAATCGATCCGCAAAACGGAAAGATGCTGGAAAACGAGATGAATTACATCGGCTTCAGGCTCATCGATGCGGGAATGCTGACAGAGGGATCGGGGTTGAGGAATACGCATCAGTTCGTGTATACCCGAAATGGCGTCAATGTGCGATTGAATTGAGATGCAGGATATACGAAATTATCATTATTGCAGATTGCTTCTGATCAGGGAGGCATGTCAGGCAAGAGACTGAAAACAAACGATTAATCATTTATCAAGTGGCGGCTATCAGGAATTATTCGTACCTTTCCTCGCGCACTTTACCGGAAACAAAAAATTGACATGCCATCCGTTTTTTGTATCCTGTGCGCTAAAGCGAAGCTGAACTGCTGTTTGGCAATCGAGCGAATCCGGTTTCTGGATTGCCGTAATATCTACACAAAATAAAAACAGGACAACTTAGAAATCATGTTCCGGGGCTCAGGGATCCCCTCATTTTTCTGATCGCCGCATAAAGAGGTTTGATCGCCAAGGTGTTGATTACAATGGGGTTCTGTGTGCATTCTTCGTTTGAAGCCTATCTGAGAGGACACGAAGATGCCC
>Ga0256841_1000182_pt1 | contig 69698 bp, 54 predicted proteins | sample 356308metaG_FD_185971 | JGI IMG/M metagenome (GOLD analysis project Ga0256841, IMG submission 185971) | Hydrothermal vent microbial communities from Mid Atlantic Ridge, Atlantic Ocean - 356-308 | ecosystem: Environmental > Aquatic > Marine > Hydrothermal vents | place: Atlantic Ocean: Mid... | reverse complement strand
ATATTCAAAGAAATCTTCCGTTTTGTATTCACGGAGATACCTTGAGTGAAGTCCTTTGAAAAATAGTTTCCTCTGCGCTTCCGTGATTTCAACTTGAACCCCTTTCCCACGGCGATTTCTATTAACTATATTTTGGCGATGCCTTCCGTTTATTTTTCCCGGCGGATCCGTTGAAACATCAAAACCGGCATTTTGGAGGGATGTGGCAATAGCATCTATTCCTATTTCACACAGCCCACCAATAAAGGTCATCGGTTCATAGCCTTCTGCCCCGTGTATTGCAACAGTTAGAAATGATTCCGTCACGAGTTTCACCGCTTCGGGATGATTGTATTTAGTGCTTGTTATATGCAAAGCCCTGTTCCCAGACCTCTTGATACCGGAAAATACAAAGAGACCTTCCCCCAGCCGATGTACTTCCTTTGCCAGTTCCTCGGTACCCGGCTCTATACCACCTCCATGTAATGCAAGGATAGAAGCAGGGGAAATCAACTCCTCGACAATTACGGAATAATCGATCCCTTCTTCTTCGTTTTTGAAAACCTCTTCAAACGACTGATAGATATCTTCCATCGTGAATCAATTTATTTTCAACAGTCGTTCCAATCTTGTTGACGACTCCTTCCGAGCAAAAACAAAATTCCCGTGGGTCTAAATTATCTATACGTTTTCTCTGCGTCTTGGCGTCTCTGCGGGAAATACGGGTTTTCTCCCGCCCAGGCGCAGAGACGCCAAGTTTTTATTCATCAAGTCCATTTACACACCGAATGATACCGTTTTTCATAAGATCAGCATTGAAATTCAAGAGATAGCCCAGTTTGCAACCGGTCAACTTCAGGTATGTCTGAAGCTGCTTCTTATGCACAGGAAATATATGTTCAACGGATTTGAGTTCTAGGATTACTTTGTCTTCGACCACAATATCTGCTCTGAATCCTTCGTCGAACTGTAAGCCCCGATACTTTATAGAAATCGGTACCTGACGTTTTACCCTCAATCCACGTGATCTCAGTTCATGATACAATGAAACCTCATATACGGTTTCGAGCAGTCCTGGACCAAGCTCTCTATGAACCTTAACTGCTGCATCCACCACAATTGTACCTATTTCATTTTCTTTCATTTTAAATTCTCTGCGTCTCCGCGTCTCTGCGGGATTTTTTTCTTTTCTCCCGCCAAGGCGCAGAGGCGCCAAGAATAATTCTTTAACCTTTCATTCAGCCGTATTATTAGCATAGAACTTTTCCCTGTTCCTGACCCAAAATTCTCTCATGAAGGCTGCAAAAACCCCTAAGAATAACCCAAGAACACCCCCCAAAGCCCATAACAATTTCTTTCTCGGTTTCACGGGAGATGGAGAAGCGTGCGGAGGTACAACAACATCTATGAGGCTGAGCATGGAAAGCTGAGACTTAAGAAGATCAATTTCTTTCTCAGCCGACAATAACTCCCTCTGAAGACCTCCATCACGATAACTTTCCATATCTTGAATTTCCCCTCTCAATCTATCAATCTCCATGCGTCTGGAATCTAGTGTTCTTAACCTGTAGTCATTTAACTTTCCCTCCAAATCCATCAGCCGGCTCTGGATATTCACTAAAATAAGTGGGTATTGTTGAATTGGTATAGCTGTTGTTGTCCGGCTAGTTTTCTTTTTTCTACGAGGATTCCCATCTGTTGCAAATTTGGAATAGTACCCTAAATCCTCCTTTATCCCCTCGATTTGCTTAGCGAGCTCATTTCTGGTATTTTTGACCTTCAATATATTTTTCCTGATTAATTCAGCTTCCTTCTCAAGTTCTTGAACCCTTTTCTTTTTGAGTTCAATAGCCCTTGTCAACTTCTTCTGTTCAAGTTTTAAGCTCTTTTCTTTTGCCCTCTCTTCCATAATCGCGGTTTTAATTCTCTTTCGGCTAAAATCGAGATTTGAATTCAATGGTTTCTCTTCGTCGGCGTCCTTCAATTTTGCGATCATATCATTGAGAAGTGAGGTGCCCTTTTTCGGATCAGGCCAGTAAAAGTAAATTTCAGCGACAGAACTTTTTCGAGGTATTTTCACCTGAATGTTAGGCCCTGGCATTCTTGCTACATTAGGTTCGGTTTCATGCCAGGTAGGGGATTGGGTAAAATAAGATTTGAGCACTTGGGCATCCACGCCTCTTACCGGCTCACTAGCAAAAGTAGACTCCTCCGACCGTTCGGGAGCTCTAAAGTCTGTAATCCCCGATTGAACCTGGGCAGAAATCTTATATAAGGGGGTAGCCGAAAATGAGTAGATTACTGCCGCCGCCAAGCTCAAAAGAAAAACAATGCAGACAATCAACCGATTTCGCCATAAAACCATTAATAGTTCAAAAAGATCGATTTCGTCCTCATAATATCCTAATTTGCTTGTCAAATCAGGCTGATGGTCACCAACTGTCTCTTTTTGTGACCTTGTGACCTTCCGTTTTGCTATTCTTCCACAACTTTTTCCCATTAGCAAAATACTTATTTCCCCCGTAACAGTGCCTATTTTCTGACCCTAGGATGAATCTCCTAGTCATCACCATCATACAGATCCTTGAAGTCCGGTATGATTTAATCAAATAGTTCTGTGCCTTATCTGAAAAACTATTTTTCAGAAACCCACAGAAATTACGCATACATTATATTAGCCAAGTTCTGTTCCTTCACCTTCTAGCCTACCTTTGTTTGTTTCTTTCCCAGAAATCCTTAACAAATGCTAAAAAAATAGCAACAAAAAAGCCCGCAAATGTAGCTAAAGTAAAGATCACCTTTTTTTTTGGCTTGACCGGTTTTCGAGAACTCCTCGGCGGAGTTAATACCTCAATTGGCCGTATTGCATCAAGCTTGGCCTTTAAAGTCACAATTCTATTCTCCAAAGCCTTCTTTTTCATGGGGAGTTCTTTATCTCTTTGGACTTCAAGATCTGCTATATTCATTTTCACGTTATCAATTTCATTCTCTTTCGCGATAACGCTCACATCGTATTGGTTTAACTCCTTTTCTAAATCAGCAATTCGGTTTTCTAGCCTAGTGATGTAAGAGATATTTTGCTGTACGATATTCAGATAAACCAAGAAAGACAACACATCCTTGGATTTGGCCTTGTGGATCGTATTACGATAATGGAGAAGTGCTATGGCATTTTTGTTAACATCCAAATACTGCTTCTCCAATTTATTGATCAATTCGGAGGTGAGTTTCTTATTTTCTTTTAAAGTCCTAAGTTCAGTGTTAAGGATCAAAAGTTTCCGGTTGGCCTTTTTTATCTTGTGCGCCAGCCGTTTACGTTCAATATCAATATGCTTCTTTTCTTGTGATACTTTGTCGATAGCTTGCTCCACTTGTTTTCGAAAGAGTTGTATTTCTTTGTTGATTTTTTCAAAAGAATCGCCACCTACGTATTCCAAAAATCTTCTCAATAGTTTTACGCCAGAATCGGGATTTGGCCAGTATAGAGAAACGTCCACAATTGAGGAACCCCTTTTAATAGTTGACGCAACATTCAGTTTTTCCGCCTGCCCTAGGGTGTCCAGAACACCGAACCAGTTCTGGCGTTTACCAAAGTAGGTTTTTATATCCACCGGGGTCAAAGTTCTCACTGGGTTCCCCCTATCGTCATACCTGGTGATTCCAGGTCGAACCTGGCACGTAATAACGTAGAGTGGGGTAGCCACAACCACATAAAGAATTGCCAAGAGCACAAAAGCGCTAATCAATGTTGCGCAAAACCATTTTTGTCTCCATATAACCATTACAATATCAAATAGATCTATTTCATCTCCAAAGTACCCTTCCGAGGCTGGATGTTGACAAGCACTAACTTGCTCTTTCTTAACTTTCTTCATCTTGTGTAGTGTCTGGTTATCCATCTCCCTCTCCTCACATTGCCGACGTAAATTGCATCAAGCACGTAAAGTCCTCCTCTAAGCACTTATCGCCCCACATAGATTTACCTTTCTCAATGTAATGCAAATTATCATATTTCGCAAATACGACGAACTTTCGAATTAACATCATTTTGCTCCAATTTTAACTAGCGGCGGAAATGTGTTGTTTCTTGCATGCAATAATTTTGTCGTATAGAACTCTAAACACCCGCTTCGTTTAAGGAAACCGATCTGAGCAATTTCCAGATTTAACTGAGCATACCAAGTTCACCTACAATGAGAAATATTGGGGGCCGACCGCAAATGTATCGCTTACGGGGCTCTACATTATTTAAGTCATCGAATCTCAGAGATAAGTTGGGCAAAAGACTTTGCAGTTGAGAATTATTAACCGCTTTTCTATTGCATGAGCCATGTCATAGCTAAGCCTGCAAAAATAAAAACACATAACCTGTATGAAACGAATACACTATATCGCTTTCCATGAAACCATTCTGACGTCAACTGGCTTCAGGCACGCCCCTTAATCCAAAAAAAATGATGGCATAGAACTTGAAGAGACAGAAAGCGAACCGGAATTTATCTTTAACTTGAAAAATAAGGACATTCACCATAGAAATTTTGAGGTTCTGAAACCATGAAAAGAACAGAAAACGATAAAATGGAACTCTCGGTGAACTTTTATTACCAAAAGTTGCATATAATGTTATTAATTTTCGCAATTCTTTTCACCGGAAGCATTTTAGTAACTATACTACCTGCACCCGTGAATGCTGCTGATATAACCTTAACATGGAACAGAAACACTGAACCGGATATTGCAGGTTACAAGATCTTCTATGGAACGCAAAGTCAAACATATTCAAACACAATTACCATATTTGATTCGAGTACCGAACCTGCTCAGTGCACTTATACTATACATGGTCTCGAAGAGGCACAAACATATTATGTAGCATTAAAATCTTTTGATTTGGGAGGAAACGAAAGTCCCTACTCGTCAGAAACCGTCGTTAACATCCTTTCAGATAATTCTGACCCGTACGACGTTTACGGAAATTCTCTAACTAACGGCACAATGGAGAATGGGAGTTCTGAAACACTCGGTTGGTACTTGTATGACGTAGAATCAAAAGGTAAGCCGACTAACCAAAACCCGGGTGAATGGACTGCTGAAGAATCCCATACAGGCACATATTCTTTTAAATTGCATAATGAAACCGGGAGCTACCTAGGGTGCTACGGAGAAGAGGTTCGGTTCGATGCACCATATCCTAAGACACTTCTTTTTGGAGGTTGGTCCAAGGCTCATAACGTACAAAGAGGTGGTTTCTATTGCCTAGATTTCAAGGTGACTTTAGAAGACGGAACAGTTCGTTGGTATTATTACCCCTTGAAGTTTGACACCGGTACTCATGATTGGCAACTAAAACAGATCGTAAAAACATGGAACAAGGGTGTAGTTGCCGTGCAGCCCTACTTGTTGCTTTATAAAACTACCGGTACCGTTTGGTTCGATGACATTTTTGTAATCCCTGAGCCCGATAACTTAATCTATAACTCCACACTTGAAAAAGGAAAATCCTTTGTATCTGGATGGCATTTATATGAGCAAGTAACCCAAGGAAAGCAAGCCAACGTGGACCCGGGGGAATGGGGAACAGATGAATCGCATGAGGGAACACACTCTGTAAAAATACAAAATACTACTGCAACCTATGTTGGATGGTACGGAGAAAAGGTCCGGTTCGACGCACCGTATCCTAAAACGCTTCTTTTTGGAGGTTGGTCCAAGGCTCATAACGTACAAAGAGGTGGTTTCTATTGCCTAGATTTCAAGGTAACCTTTGAAGATGGAACAGTTCGTTGGTATTATTACCCCTTGAAGTTTGACGCCGGTACCCATGATTGGCAACTAAAACAGATCGTAAAAACATGGAACAAGGGTGTAGTTGCCGTGCAACCTTACTTGTTGCTTTATAAAACTACCGGTATCGTTTGGTTCGATGACATTTTTGTGAAGACCCAGTAACATCGAGAACGACCATTAGGTTCACAAAATGAGAAAGCTTTGCATAGCCCTTATTTCAAACTCTTTAATCTCGTGCAAGCTTCGCTCAAAACGTAATCTTCTTTTGCAAAACAAAATCTTGCTAACTTCTCCCCCGATTTGTCGTGGTAAAAGGCACTACCCGGCACGCTCGCAACTCCTATCTCACGCAAAATATATAAGCAACGTTCATTGCTGCTTTTTCCCGGTATTCTTGAAATATCTGCCAAAATATAATATGCCCCTTCGGGAACAAAGGGGTTAAGATTTGCTTCTCTCAAAGAATTACAAACCATATCTCGTTTTCTCTGAAATTGTTGGGAGATATGTTGGTAAAAGTCTTTATCCAAGTCTATCAAGCCTTTAGCTACGCCCATCTGCAGTGGCGAAGGGGCACATACGTATATAAGGTCATTAAAGTAACCAATACTTCTGGACCATTTGGGATCACAAATAGAATATCCGATTCTCCAACCAGTGATGCTAAAAGTCTTTGATAAACCCGATATGGTAATCGTCCTTTCCCTCATCCCGGGAATGGTCGCCGGAGCGATATGTTCCTTCCCGTCATAGAGAAAGTGTTCATAGATTTCATCTGTGAATACAAAAAGATCATAATTGGAAGCAAATTCAGCAATCCGATCAAGTTCCTCTTTACTGAACACCTTTCCTGAAGGATTAGCAGGCGTATTGATGAGTATTCCTCTTGTTTTTCCTGAAACAACTGATTCCAACGATTCATCTGTAAAGGTCCATTCAGGAGGAGAAAGACGAACATAAACCGGTACCGCCCCTGCTGCAACCAAAGTTGTCTTGTGATAGCCGTAATATGGCTCAAACAAGATTACTTCATCTCCTGGATTTAAAAGAGCAAGGCATGCACAGTAAAACGCTCCTGTCGAGCCTGCACTAACGACAATTTCGTTTTCAGGATCGATATCCATCCCGGTATATTTTTTTTGCTTTTCTGCAATAGCTTTTCGAAGCTCCTCCAATCCACTGAAATGGGTATAAGAATTATATCCTCCTTCTATTGCCTTTTGGGCTGCCATCATCACACACTTGGGTACAGCCAAATCACTTATTCCTTGTGATAAATTAATCCCCCCCATTCTATCACATTCAACAGACATATTACGTATTTCGGATTGCCTCACCAATTCGTGTCGGGAACTTAAGTTGAGAGCCATTGCATCCCTTTCTTGTAGAAAGCTCTATGTTTTTATTTTGAATAGAAACTGCGCACAACAGAAATAACATAATCGACTTCTTCATCAGTTATTTCCACATTCATCGGCAAAGAACATACCTCTTTACTTAGCGCCTCAGTTTCAGGGAATCCCCTGTCTTCCAACTGTAAAGCTTTGTGCTTGTAATAGGGCTTCCTGAATTGAATCAATACTTCTACACCATTTGCCTTGAGATAATTAGAAAATTCATCCCCCTGCTTTGATCTAACCACATAATTCTGGTAAACATGATCCCTTCTCGGATCATCATAGTGAGGTAGCATAAGGTCTTCTAAGTCTTTAAGCCCCCTTCTGTAACGCTTGGCAATTTCTTGCCTTCTCTTTATCCATTCAGGTAAATATCTCAGTTTCACGTCAAGAAACGCAGCTTGAAGGTTATCTAGCAGGCAGGTAAATCCATGCCCGTGGTACTCCCCAGTTTCACGATCTTCACCGTTAAACCTCATGCGTCTCGCGAACAGAGCCACATCTGGATCGTTAGTAGTAATAGCTCCTCCATCACCGTAACCACCAAGCATTTTGAATGGATAGAAACTCCAGCATCCGGTAAGCCCCCACGAACCTGCCTTTTTTTTCTTACCCTCTGCTTTTTCATCCAACATGCTTGCTCCCAGACTCTGGCAAGCGTCTTCTATCACCACAAGATTATACTTGTTAGCAAGTTCCATAATTCTTTCCATATCTGCCATGTAGCCATTCAGGTGTACCGGAATAATTGCTTTTGTCTGCTCTGTAATAGCTTCCTCTATCTTGCTGCAATCAATATTGAAGTCCTTTCCCACATCAACAAGAACCGGCTTTGCTCCAACATTCACTACTGCAGATGCTGTCGCAACAAAGGTATGAGAAGGCACGATAACCTCATCTCCCAGACCGACTCCCGCCGCTCTTAGTGACATGTGCAGAGCATCATATCCACTATTTAGCCCCACGGCGTATTTTGTTCCTACGAAGGCCGCCAGATTAGCCTCAAAATCTCTTAAATGCTGCCGGTCAATCAAATCTCCTTTGCTCATTACTTCGAAGTAAGCTTTGTCTATTTCTTCCTTGATCATTCGGTAGTTCCTGGCAGGGTCAACAAATCGAACCTTGTATCCCATATTGATTTAACCTCCGTCTCTTTCATCGATGGAAATTTTCTAGATAGGATTTTATGTTAGCGACAATATTATCAGAATTCGGGTAATATGCTTTTTCAAGCACCGAGCTTGCAGGAGCAGGACAATCCGGAAGAGTTATACGTCTTATTGGCCCCCTGAGATATTGGTATCCTTTTTCTGCGACGATGGCGGCCACTTCTGATGAGAAACCACAGGTTTTCCAGCCCCCATCCAGCACAACTAGAAAACCTGTTTTTTTCAATGAATCAATAATTATTTCGGTATCTATTGGTTTTGCGGAGCGAAGATCAATAACTTCAACATGTATGTTCTCTTCTGCTAGTCTGTTAGCAGCTTCAAGAGCCTGATGGGCCATGAACGATATGGAAACAAGCGTGATATCAGACCCTTCTTTCCGAATAATTCCCTTTCCGATCTCCACAATGTAAATTTCTTCAGGAACAAAATCTTCGATTCCGTAGAGCCATCTATCATCTATAAATACAACAGGATTATCATCCTCTATAGCTGCTATCATTAGCCCTTTTGCGTCGTAAGGAGTCGAAGGCATAACAACCTTGAGGCCCGGAACGTGTGAAAATATCGAGTGAAGGGCTTGGGAATGCTGTGCTGCTTGTTCTCCACCCCTATTTATTATACCCCATATAACTACAGGTACGGATACTCTGCCACCATTCATATAATACCAGTTAGCTGCTTCATTTATTATGGGATCCATGGCGTAGAGCATAAAATCCATTCTAGGATGCACAATAATCGGTCTCATCCCAGCAATTGCTGCCCCCACCCCGGCACCAGTTATGGAATTCTCAGACACTGGGGTGTCTATCACTCGGCCATTTCCAAATTTCTCCAGCAGTCCTCTTGCAGTGTTTCCAACGTACCAGGGACTCTTTACACCCTGTCCCATTAAAAAGACCGAATCATTAACTGCCATCATTTGATGCAATGCTTCATTGATTGCCAGACTGTATTGTAGTTTTCTATTTATAGACATATCGGGTTAATTCCTTTGCTTCAGGATACGGACTGTTTTTCGCAAATTCAATGGACTCTTCAACTTCGTCACTAATCTCTTTCTTAATACCATCAAGTAGTTTTTCACTTAGAAGATTATTCTCCAGCAGATATTTCTCAAATCGTGTTATCGGATCCTTTTTTAACCAACTTTCAACTTCTTCCCTCGGGCGTATGTCGGTATGCGTTCCCTGAATATTGTCGTCAGGGCCCACATGGCCTCTAAAGCGATAAGTTTTACATTCAAGAAACACAGGTCCTTCCCCTTTTCTACAAAACTCAATTGCTTCCTTACCTGCCTCGTACACCTTTAAAACGTCATTTCCATCGACTTTAGAAGACTTAACGGAAAAAGGCTCTGCAATCTTGTAAATGTCTCCATTAACTCTGCATTCTTGTATCGGCATGTGAGTAGAATAAAAATTATTTTCGCAGACAAATACCAATGGTAGTTTTTTTAAAGCCGCAAAATTAAGGCATTCGTAGAGCACTCCTTCACCTGCTGCCCCATCTCCAAAGAAACTCACAGCCACTCTCTTCTCACCGCGCAAATTAGAAGCAAGGGCGGCACCCATGGCGAGAGAAATTGTACCGGCAACAATAGGAGCAGCTCCCATAATTCCCTTTCCAGGGTCAATCAAGTGCATGGAACCTCCCCTACCTCTCGAACACCCTGTTTCCCGGGTAAAAATCTCCGCCAACAAATCCCTCATAGCTCCACCCATAGCTAAAAAGTGTCCATGAGACCGATGAGTACCAAACACGTAATCTTTCTCATTCAAAGACTCACAAATGCCGGCCGCAACAGCCTCTTGCCCAGAATATAAATGACACGGACATATTATTTCACCTTTCAAAATAGGTTTGACCAAGCTTTCTTCGCAAAATCTGATGCGAACCATTGTGCGATATAGATTCGCAAGTAGTTCTCTCGAGTAACCCACTATTATCCTCCAAACGTATTAGACCGGGTTATTGTGAGGGATTATATATTGCCTAATTTCTCGGATCATTTTAATCTCAGGGTTAATCACGGCAAGCAGAGTTAAGAATATTATTTTTAGATCTGTGCGAAAACTTTGTTCTTCAACGTATTTTAGTTGCAATGCAATTTTTGTAGGTCGAATTTGTTCAAGGTAAACCTTATCGGGATCTTTCGCACCTGCCAGCACTGAACCCTCATCACAGTTCCATATGGATGCCCAGTCAGTAATTCCTGGCCTAACCGATAGAATAGCTTTTTCTCTATCCGTAAACATGTCTACAAAACGTTTTACTTCGGGTCTAGGCCCAACGATACTCATGTCTCCCAACAGCACGTTTATCAATTGTGGTAATTCATCAAGCTTACGTTTCCTTAAAAAATGCCCGATTCTAGTAATCCTCGGATCTTCTTCCGACGTAGAACACGGACCTATTTTCTCCGCATCCACGACCATAGTTCTGAACTTATAAATTCTGAAAGTCTTACCATGCCGTCCGACCCTCTCACCCCTGTAAAAAATAGGACCGCCATCTTCCTTTTTAATCCTCCGGGCAATCAAGATCAGCAAGGGGCTCAAAACCAACAGACCTGTAGCAGCACAGACAATGTCAAAACCTCGTTTCATAACTCCTCGTGGATCGGAAAACCATTGCTTGAGTTTGCAGCTCATTATAACGAGTCATTGGGGATTTTGATAAAATCTTCAATGGGGTTTTGATTAGAATACTTCCGCTATTACTTGAGTACCAGACCTGCCTCACCTGCCGTCCTGGATCCCAACACCAAAGATCCAAAAGTTATTAAATCTCTTCAATCAGGGAAGCTCCGATTAGTTCCGATTTTTAGGAGTACAATCAATTAAACAAGTAGGATGATCACAACTTAGAAATCGTTATTCCGGCCGGAGCGAAGCGTAGAATCGGAACCTAGGATTCTTTAATTGGACCCCGGATCAGAGCCTGTCCCTGACTGGATCAGGGGTCCGGTATGACGTGCAAGAGACCATAGGCAAACTAAGTAACTAATCAGAGTTTCCTCAAATAGAAAAGCTCTTCCTTTAGCCCAAGAACACCAATACAATATCACGTCTTTGTGCAGCAATTGGATACTTCAAGTTATCGTTTCTTGGCAATGATGCTCACAGCAAAACAATTATCCGGGCCCCTTGGTCGAAAACTTTCCTCCAGCAGGACCATGAAATTGTAAACACCTTTAATGGGAGCAGCAAACTGGCTCCACCCTCCATAGTATCTTCTAAAAACTATGTCAAACCGGGCATTATACAAGGCCTCTACCTCGCTAGTATAAAGACATAAATTTGTGTATTCCCTCCTCCTTATCCGGCGGTAAATATTCACAAGGTAGTTAGCTCGGCCGGTTTCAAAATTAATCAGCACACCTCCTGGTCTCAGCACTGATATAATCCAGTCAAGCCTCCTGCCGTATTCGGCCAAATTTGGCGAACTATAAAGTACTGTTTTGATGAACACCGCATCATATCGACCGCAATGCTGCCAAGTTTCTTCAGGACTGCAAAAGCGAAATTCAGCTCTGTCTTCCAGTCCAAAACGTTTGGCATTCTTGATTGCAGTCTCATGGGCTTCGGGTGAAATATCAAAACCAGTTAGATACCAACCCAGTTTTTGGACCAAATAGCAGCTTAGTAATCCATCACCATAACCAACTTCAAGAATTTGGCTACCGGGCAACACGAGCTGCTTTATATGTGGAATAGAATGCCGGATAATGCGCTTCCACATTCTGGGTGCACCACCAGCCTTCAACCCCATTTTTAAATTACATGTCGCTTTTTCACCAAGACTCAACCCAGAATCCTTACTCCCAGAAGCTACAGGCACTTTTTGTTTGCATTTTTTTCACACATTTTAAGAGATGATTTCATCACTTATGAAAGGCTTTGTTGTAAGGCTGATTCAAGCTTCCCGCCCAGGATCTCAAAATCGTGATTTTTTTTCACGTAAATAAAGCCGTTGTTCCCCATTTCGCGGCGTTGCTCAGGGGTCATAGAAACAAGCATCTTCACTGCAACTGCAAGTGACTCAGCACTTTCAGCAGGTATGGAAATTCCTGCCCGAGCCTCATCAACAGGGCGATTTTTCGAATTAACGGAATAAATGATTGGACGACCGGCAACCAGATAATCGTAGAGCTTATTAAAACCCATGCCAAATCTATGCACAGGCATATCCAGCGAACTACAAGAAAAGGCATCAGCTTTCTCCATAACTTTCGGAAGTTTCGCCTTCGGGACCCAGCCCCAAAACTCAACGTTTTCGAGTCCCATTTCATTACAAATCTTTTCTAACTTACTTTTCTCTGGTCCATCCCCTACCAAGACAAAACGAATTCCGTCAAACCCTTCATCTTTAAGTATGCGAGCGGCTTCGATAGTGTACTCCAACCCATGAGCCTTAGCAAAACCACCTATGTACATGATGGTAAAAGTCTTGCCAGCTCCCCCGTCGTAAGGTTTTATCCCTTTGTAAATGGAAAAGTCTACGCCATTGGGTAAATATATCACTTTGTCCCTTGATACACCAAAAGCCTCTACATAATCACCCAAATTGGGAAGATTAGTTATGATTCCTTCAGCCTTAACGCACAGGAACTTACTCAAGATTCGAAGCCCCCTGGCAACCAACCCCTTCTCAGAAATTGCGCCTAGATCTATCAAGGATTCAGGCCACAGATCAGTTGGCTCATAAAAAAAGCGACTTCCTTTAAAAAGAGAGAGAAAATAAGCAGCCAGAACACCCAGGAGATGACCGCACGTGCCTATGATAACGTCCGGTTTTTCTCTGCTCTTCACACCGATCAGTAAAGCCCATAGGGAGTAATCAACCATATTCGCAAAACGTCGCCAATCATTCCGAAAATAAGGCCGCGTTTTTACCCAGATGAATCTTATTCCATCGTAGTATTCTGCTTTCCAGCTTTCACCAGGAGCAAGATGTTCTTCTTCGAATGAATAATGGCTGAAGCTGGAAGCAAATATAGTTACTTCGTGCCCTCGTCGCACTAGTTCCTTGCCATAACTGTAGGGACGTATCGCCGGCGTAGTATCTGGAGTACCAGCGTAATGATTAAGTATCCAGACTTTCATATCATTCTATTTAAACCGAGATCCTTGCCAGTTTGGTTACACTTGGGATAGGCCATGCGTTTTGCCATTAAAGTGTCGACCAGCTTCATATATCACTTCAACAATCCTCTCTACATCAGCTTTAGACAATCCATGATGCACGGGCAATGCTAGGATGTTTTTCGCAAGAGATTCAGTGTTTGGAAGAACAACTTTTCCGTACATCCTTTCAAAAATGGGCTGTTGATGCAATCCGCGTGGATAATGAACGTTGGTGGCGACCCCTCTTGCTTCCAAAAATTTTGCAAGTTCAGCTCTAGTACACCGAAAATCTTCAGGTTCTATTACTACGCTGTACTGATGCCACGCATGACAAGCGTTGGGAGTGGTCTTTTGGGGCCGAATCCCTTGTATGCCTGTCAAACCTCTGTTCAGGATTTCCGCATTTTGCCTCCTAATATGCAACATGCTATCTAGTCGTTTTAATTGTTCCCTTCCGATCGCTGCTTCCACATCAGTCATGCGGTAGTTAAAACCCAACATGGTATGGTAATATTTATCCGTTTGACCGTGTGTTCTAAGATATCTGACCCTATTTCCAAGTTCCGAATTGTTTGTGCAGATCATTCCACCTTCACCGACAAACATATTTTTTGAAGGATAAAACGAATAACATACAAACTCGCCAAAAGAACCCACATCTTTCCCTTTAAAAGTCGCACCGTGAGCCTGAGCTGCATCCCAGACGATTTTCAGTCCATATTTATCAGCAAACTTTCTAATTGCTTCGACATCACAAGGATTTCCAAAGAGGTGGACAGGAGAAATAACTTTTGTTCGTGATGTTATCTTCCTCTCAGCATCTCTTAAATCTATCAGAAAAGTCTCAGGATCTATATCACAGAAAACTGGTTTCCCCCCCGACATCGTGACCATGCTCGCCGTAGCAATAAAGGTGAAACTTGGTACCAGCACTTCATCAGAAGGTTTAAGCAGTGTCATGTAAGCGAGATGCAGTGCAGCTGTACCACTAGCGCATGTAACAGCACATTTTGCACCCACTTTTTCCGCAAACTCTTCCTCAAAAGCTCTGCATTCCTTGCCCTGCCGCAGCTTCCCAGATCTAAGCACACGGACTGCAGCTTCAACTTCCGCATCAGTCAGCTTGATTTCCGCCATCAGTATGTTATTTTTCTTATTCATTTTCTACTCTGCGATAATATCTCTCGGATAATTCTCATCAATTCAATCGAGTCTTCGATACGATTACGATCTGGCCTTTTTCTTTCTGATATGACCTTGATAAAATGGGCCATTTGAATATCTAAGACTTTCCTCTTACCATATTTGAGCACTGTCTTTCCAGCTTCGTATCCTCCCCGCGCCCTTTTCATATAAACAAACGAAGGCATTTCAGGTTGTATGGAGCCCATGAAGGTTCCATTTTCACACTGTATCTCAACATACTGGTTAAATGCCGGTGTAATGAGGTCAGCTTGACAAAAGATTTCTACACCGGAAAATCCGAAGCAGCGAATCATAACGAAATCTTCTGCGTCAACCTTCAAAAGGTCTCCCTCGATTATCCGCTCCGGACACTTCAACTCATTCGAAATAACTTCTACATCGTAGAGAGGCCCAAAGTACCAATTGGCAAGATCAATCATGTGAACCAGCATTTCGTTTATGGCACCACCGCCTCGGTTTTTGCTATGCTTCCACGCTCTATGACCACCTCGTCCGCCGAGTCTAAAAAAAGCGCTCAAAGGTTTCCCTAGAATCAGGCTCTCTTCATCTATCCTGTATTTTGAAAACAGTCGGTGACCCTCCTCAAATATTGGTACATAACGGTAAATATAGCCAACCATCACGCTGTGGCCTGTTTTTTCCTCCAGATCCTTCAACTCAAAAGCTTCTTCAAGTTTTACGCACAAAGGTTTCTCGCAAAAGACATCTTTACCATTTTCAAGCGCTTTTTTAATCAAACCAGCGTGCGAAGCCGTCGGTGTACATATTAGAACCGCTAGTACATCGTTAATTTCGAATACCTCCTCCGGATAATCCACACATGCCACTTTGTTTTTCTTGGCCAAAGATCGGGCAAGATCAGGTTGCATATCAGAAAGTATCACATCGACATTTGGATATGCCATAAGGCTTGCAAGATGTTTCTCTGCCTGTTTACCACAACCAATCAAAGCAACTCTAATCTTTTTCATTCAGGTACTTCCTCCAGTTTTTAGCCATATTGAACTCCCTCAATTTGTCCGGTAGGGAAGAAATTTTACCAGGTATTCCTTTGACAAAACTCATGGAGGGGATGTCTTTTGTTACCACTGCACCTGCAGCGACAAAAGAACCTTTTCCTACTGTTACTCCCGGCAAAACTACCACACCGGCACCCAGTGTTACTCCGTCCTCAATTACTGGTCCTTCAGGTCGATATTGATCTCTCATCTTTTGAGGATATCGATCGTTGGTAAGGATCACACCCGGTCCAAAGAATACACGAGAGCCAATAGTTACATGGGTGGGTATGTAACAATTTGATTCTACTTTCACAAAGTCACCTATTGTCACGTGCCCATCAATAACTGTATTAGTACCCACTACAATATGATTGCCGAAAACAGTTTTCTCCCTAATTAGAACGTTGTGCCCCGTTTGAAAATCGTCCCCTGCAATTACGTCAGCATAAATAATTGTGCCGGTACGAATACACGCTCCATTACCGACTCTAAACGGAGAACAACCTTCTTTATAACGCAGCCCTAACACCACACCATGTTGGAATAGGCAATTTTTCCCTGATTCTACATAATGTTCCTCCGACATTTTATACTCACCTCCCAAATATTCTCCACCACGCATTCATGTCTTTTTGAAACTCTCAATTTTTGAAGTAATCGTTGCGATAACTCAAATTGTGTTACCTCCTTTCTCTGTTATCTGCCAACCATATCATTTCGATTTCAAAGCTCTATGTTAATTGATCGAGCAATGTTCTATAGGCCGCTATGAATTTCTTACTCTCATTTTCCCAATTGTACCGTTTTGTCACTGCTTCGAGCCCGTTTTTCCCCATCCTGTTAAGTTCCTCCGGATGGGTTAGTAAAAACAGAATGGCGTCTGCAACCAAACGCGAGTTGGTCGTATCAACCACTAGTCCGCACTTTTCCTTTACAAGAATTGTCCCTATTTCGCCAAATTCAGGGCCAATGACTGGGATGCCGCAGCTCATATACGTATATATTTTACGTGCGTTTCCTTTCGATAATCGATACCTTGGGTTCGGCTGATAAAGCGCCATACCTATTTGTGATGCTCGAATATACTGAATCATCTGTTCATATGGTAACCATCCAAGAACTTGAACGTGACTGCTCAGTTCATATTTTTTAACGGTGTGATCAAACTGCTCTTTTTGCTTCTGATCGGAAAAATCACCCAGAATCACAAGGTTTACAGCCGGAATTTCATTTCTGACCAGATTCAGAGACTCTAACAGCACATTCCAACCCTTGGCTATCTCTATTCCTCCCACATAAATCAATGTCTTATCCCCGAGCACCTTGCGCAGATTCGTGGGAATTTCTTTCGTGCCACTAAAAGCGTTTTGGTTTAATATTGGATAATTTGCAATGGATGTGACATTAGGAGTATATCGTCGGTAGTGTTGTAACAGAGTATCTCCAGCAGTATCGATTACAAAGATGTGATCTACGTGCCTGAGAAAAATCTTTTCTATTCCCATGGCAATAATTTTGCCCAAAGGCTTCAAAGGAGGAACCATCATTTCTGTTATTCTGAAACTATCAAAATCATAATCGTCGTAAACAACTTTTGCTTTTTTAATCTTTCCCAGAAAAACAGCCATAGGCAACAAACCAAGATGAGTGCAGTGAATAACATTGAAAGAATGGCGAAGTACTTTTTTTACCATTAAGAACCATAAAAGGGGCATACAAAATATTAAAAAAGGTTTCCCTTTGGGAGCAGGGAGACAAATCTGCTCAACTCGGCAGCCGATTTTCTCACTTTCCACAGCCCCCTTTCTTCGTTGCCAGCATAAAACATCCGTAGTTATCCCCAGTTTCGTCAAACTGCTGATTTGACACAACAATCTTGGAATTGGCCTAGGCGCATTTGACAGTATCAAAACCTTACTATTTTTCATCCGTATTGCTTTTAACCGGAGATCTCAATTTCCAAGTCGGCATACTATAAATGATTAGTGTAGCAACATACACCGGAAACCAAAATAGGCTAGTGTTATATTGGTGCCAACTTGCCCCTAACGTAGCGATAACCGCAATTCCTAGCAATCCCAACGCTGTTTCTATTTCAAAGCGATTCTTTTCGCCAAGTTGTTTTCTTATATTGCAAGCCCTTTTCATCAGTGCGTAAAAAAAACCAACAAAACAAGTTGTTCCCAGTATCCCTACTGATGCGAGAAGATCAAATGGAGGCATGACCACAGGCCCCAAACTCTCATATGGGCTCAGCCAGTAATGCGACTGGTTAACCCCCGTACCGAACACAGGATTCTCAACTGCCACTTTAAGAGCTATTATTGTTCCCCTAATATATCTTGCGATCCCACCAAGTTCGACATCTAATTCAAGAATTTCCCTGGCATGGTGTAGGGTATGAAACCGTTTAGCCAAATATCCTCCTAAACTGACTCCAAATTTTATTTTCAGAATATAAGCGAAAAAAAGTCCACCTGTTAGACCCATAAGGAGCATCATTATAATCCTTTTGCGCAACCGAGTTCCCGAAATTCCAATTACAAGAATTGCCATGATTACGAACCCTAAATATGCGCTGGTGGAGAGAGATAAAAGTATTCCTACCAGAAGGGCCGAAAAAATAGTTCTCCTCATCCACCGATGTCGGAATATCGGAGGATCCCATTGAAAACTCATTAATGTGGTAAAAAAAGCCACATCGAGATATTCTCCGAATTGACGAGGTTCTTCAAATATGGAGACTGCCCGACTCAGACCGCCCAAATACATTTCATAGCCGCTTTCAGATTTTGTATACATAACGTGAGTTAATCTTGGATAGAGATCAACACGAAATAGCCAATGGGATATTGCCTGGATTATTCCAAACATCGCCACTACCCACGCTACAACAAGATACCATTGCAATATTGAACGAACTACCGAAGCCTGGCAACGTAAGCTTGCAATCACCACAAATGCCAAAGAAAAAAGCACATATTGAGGCCACGCGGTGAGAAAATCTAAAAGTTGTTTACTATTCTCAGATAGTGCAGGACGTATTCCCGAAAGCATTAGAAAAAAATTAAACAGAAAAAGGAATAGCAGGACTTCGTCCCGAGGTATTTTAACCTTTTTCCCCATTGCCACTGAAACAAAAAAAACAAGAAGCAGTACGCTCAGCACAACCCAGTCCCAAGTGATCGCCCTTGTTTCGAAATTCAAGAATGGAAAGGCGGATAAAGGCAAACTGGCTGCAAGCATATAAAGGAAATAATGAGGCCTTATTTTAAGCACAATCTTTCACGCTTCCGGTTATGTGAAATTGATCTTAAAAAACTTATCACCATGGGAATAATATCACCTTGGATAGGCAAAAACCTTTGAGAGACACTCAGAGTGAATTATGACTTAGGTCAGATCATCAACCCAAAAGTTTCTTCCGCTGATCCGGACAACTTGATACCCAGTTTCTGAAAAGTACCCATAAGTCGATTATCCAGAGATTTAGAAAAGGATAAAGTGCAAACAATTTTTGCATTACTTAGCAACCACCGAGCTGTTAAGAGAGAAGTGGACCCCCCCGCCACAACGAACCTGAGGTTGTCGCTACCATAAAGATACAGAAGTTCCACAGGTACCGAACTCGGCAACACCTGCACGTGTTTATTGTCCCAGTTTGCAAGAAATTCTTGCGCAACATCGCGTGGGTGACACTTGATTCCGATCGTCAGATGATGTTTGGAAGCCTGATACACAAACTTATCGACAATAGATACAAGATTTGAAATTCCACCCACCAAAGTCGAACGAGGCAACAGAAGTAGACCATCAATTGATCGTAAGGTCACTTGATTAAGCCCCATGGTTGACAAATATTCGGCAGGCCATTTTGCTTTTCTCAGACACAATATTTTTCTCCTGTCAATGCCTTTTAAGACCCTAGTTCTCAACTCAGGTCTCGCAAATCGAGGATAAATTAACCTGGCTTCATCAGTCCATTTCGAGGTACCATGAATGTTGATATGTTCCCACCAGGTTCCGTAAAAAATCTTTTCAACATTCTCTTTCCATGCCTTTCTTTCGGAGAAGCGGGCAGCGCTATATGCGGCGGAACCGTCTTCGATATAAATTCCCTTGCTTTCTCGATTAGAACTCTTGGCAAAATACAAGGCCCCTTGCGATTCGGGACTTCCGTCTGAGCCCACATAAACTTTATTGACCCTCTCTTTCATCACCATTTTCGTCAATTTAACCGTATTCATTTTCAGTATCAATCTTCTCAATCCTTCATTAACCACACCATGTAATCCACGAATAACAGAGATCTTGGTAAATGGAGACCCTTGCCAATTGGAAAGAAGCGATGTCAATACTTGTGCATGTGAAAAACTCGGGCGAATCACTAGGTGGTTGTAATCATTGGTGCATTCTTGAAGAGCTACCGCACACGATAACAATACATGATAGGGTGTAAATGCAAGGAAAAAATTGTGCACTTCTTCTCCGTATACCTATCTGCCTCTTCTGTTTAATATTCTTTTGCTCATCTGCTTATATCTGATAAAAATCGAAGTAACGTTTCCCAGAATTCTACACATGAAACCATTTCATTATTAATACAATGATTTCCTTACCTTCGAAAATTTTTTATCATAAGCGCAGGTATTTATTCTCAAAGCGTTGAAGAGCATAGCCTAATAGATAGCAAAACGAGATATTCAAGCTCAAATATACAATTAAGAGCGCCATCTGAATAGACACATCATGCCCTTTAAATACATTAGGGTAATCTACTACGTACCGTATGATTGGAAAGTAGACTATCTGAACTAGAAAAATTTGCCAGGAAAGTCGCCCACATTTAGCTACAAATCTGCTCGTGATGTTTTTTTCTTCTTTTGGCAAAATATTTAATAGGGTCAACACGAGGGCGGCTGTATAAAAAGAAGCTAAAAGATTTTCATAATTGTTCATACCACCTCTAAAATAAGAAAATTCAGTATTCCCAAAACTTACAAGATAAACAATACTGAAGGTAGATAACAAAAGTAGCCATATATTATTTTTTGAAAAAAGATCCATATGATCATGCAACCAGAAACCGAGTACCATCATAAATAAAAAGCGGGTACATATGTATTCGTATGTTGCTTCATCTACTATAGAAAGGCTTCCAAAGCCCAATTGAAAGGCCAAGTCGACTAAAAAAATTCCAATCAGTGCCAGTTTCTTGTTTTTTTCATAAAGCGATAAAAGTATTGGTGCAATAATGACTAATTGAATAATTACGGATATGTAGTAATTACCTGGACCTCTGTACGGGAGTCTTCCAAAAAGCAACATTGGGCCAAAATACATCACATCATCTTTTAAAAAACTCTTCATCCCAATGCCGATGACTAAAGAAAGCACCCAAATTAACGATAGTGGTAGCACTATTCTACTAAATCTATTACTGAGATACCTCCGCCAATCAAAATCCCTTGTGTATTTACTTGAGTACCGCATTAAAAGTAATCTGCTATTGAAACCGAAGACCACGATAAAAACAGGCACCGCCTGCTGGATGTGCAATGCAGCATGTGTCGACATTTTGATCTTAGCAGGAATGCTATGCAGTATAATCACCCCTATGATGGCAATACCTTTGATAATATCAATCTGAGCGATCCGGCTAGGCTTTATGTTTATTGTTTCAGCGTTGGTATTTGTGTTCATTCGAAGAACTCGATAAGCATATCTGCTACACGATGGTAAGCAATCTCCTGCGCTTCCCGCGTCATGCCGCCGATGTGTGGAGTGATGAGGACGTTACCACCGCGTTTGGCCAGATCGAATATCGGACTTCCCCACTTATGCTTGAGTTCATCGGCAAGCACATCAGTGGCCAACATAGCTTTTGGATTGGTTTCCAGAAACTCGACCATGGCCGGCTCGTCGATAATCTCACCGCGGGAGGTGTTGACTATAAGCACATCTGGCTTGGCTAAATACAGCAACTGTTTCCCGAATAAGCCGATGTTCTCAGGGGTTGCATGGATGTGTATGGAGATGATGTCAGAGCGTCGCACCAGATCTTGCAGATCCACCAAAGCATACGGGCATTGTTTCTCTGTGTAAGCTGGATCACAGACCAACACTTTCGCACCGAGTGCCTGGACATAGCGAGCATACATTTTCCCCAGACGTCCCCAGCCGATTACTCCTACAGTTAAATAGTCAAACTGTCGGCCTATGAACTTTTCATAGTCCCAGTTTCCATTTAGAACATCCTCAAAAGCCCAAGGTATCCGACGCAACGCGGACAATGTTAATGCCAGAGCATGTTCTGCCGTAGAGCTAATTTTTTCAATTGTTTCGATTTCTCTGGTAAGAGAAATGACTTTGACACCTCGTCGCCGAGCCTCCTCCATGTCAATATGTATGAGCCCGGTGGAGGCTGTAGCAATGGTTTTAAGGTTCTTGGCCAAACTCATAAAGTGCCTATCAATCGGTACCTTTGATTTGTTAGGATTTGTGAAAACGGAGTCAATAGCAGGCAAGGTTTCTCTAATATCGTCAAAAACAGGATCGGGGTACTCAATTAAATCAAAACAAGAGGCTAACTTATGCCTAAGTCCCTTTATGTGGGCTATAGGTGTGATGACAAGAAGCTTATACATTTTACTCATCGAATCTCCTAACAGTCAATACACGGACAACTATCTCACTATGGCACGCGAGCGAGCCTGTTAATATTCGGGGACATCCCGTTCATCATAAACTGCCGCATGGGGCAGTATTCCCATAAAATTATTTTATCTTTGTCAGAATACGGTAACTTCCAGTAACATGTGAAACTACCATTTTCAGAAATGATCCTTGATTCGCGATTGGCTGTGAACATATAAGCACCAGGCTTAAGTATGCGATAGAAAAAGTCAATGTAACTTTCAGCTACATTCTGTGGCATTTCTGCGAAAGATTCTATGTTCAGAGCTAAGTCGATACTGTTGTTAGGAATTCTTCCTATTTGCGACGGGGTCAAAAAAATAAAATTCTTGTCTCCACGAAGTGGTTGTTCTAAGACACCGTTTTCCACATCATTTGGCATATAAATGTGCGCACCCGGAACGTGCTTTAATGTTTCAAACGATGATACTAAGAGCATTTCAGGAAGATCTACAACGTAGTAACTGAGTTTTGAAAAGCGGAAAGCTGTAATGATAAGAAAGTTAGCTGCTCCTGCACCTACTTCCAGAAAGAAATTTCTTCGATCATTATCGAAGGCGCAGTTGGAAAATACTTTATGAGCAAAATAAACTGTTTTTAAAGAATTATAGCTTATACGTACTGGGTGAACTCTTGAAACCGGCCCCAGGTAATCATCAATTTTGATGCCGTTTTTTCGCAAAAAAGCATACACTTTATATGTACGCCAATCTAATTGCCTCCCCAACCTATTACTCCTGGCTGCGCTCAGAAGCCGGCGCCAAATAGAGTCAATTATGTGGACGGCAAGCCCGAATGTGAGCTCAGTGGCATCTCTAAACTTAGGGAAAACTGATGGGCTATCAAGGAAACTATAGCCCCGGCAATTTTTTTGAATGAACTTATTTACCTCCTTGAATTCACCAGGCTCTATGGTGAAGTCACGGATAAACTCCGACCAAAGAGAAGAATAATGACCATCTTCACGGTATTGGGATACGAAACTCGCAAATGCTTTCCAGCGTTTGTATTGAATATCCATTTTTCAATTATCCACCTGCAATTTTCTTTCTCTTTTCAATAATGATCTCAGCAAGAGCAAAGTCAAATTCGTTATCAATATTGATTGATTCTTCTTCGGGAACTACTAGTGCGTACGATTCTTTTGACCCGTAGCGCGTTTTAGTAGTCATTAAATAATCACGTCGCAACGCGTAAATAGATCCGCATCTGATATATGCTGGCGGTGTTAGATCCTGTCTGCGGGCCTCCAAAGGTTCTGGTACGCAAAAATTTACCAAACGGCCTTTATCATCCAGTTTTTTAATTCTCGCCGGATGATAATCCCAAACGCGGGTCACCGCTATAACTGAATCAGCTCCCGTCTCATCCAACTTTTCCAATGCCTTGTCAATCTGCAATGACGTTTTGAAAGGGTTTGTAGCCATAAGTTCAATTACATAATCAAATTTTTCACCACGTTCATGCTCAACGAAATCAACAGCATGGCAAAGGGCATCCGCCGAGGAAGCTGTATCTGAGGCAAGTTCTACTGGTCTCAGGAATGGTACTCGTGCTCCAAGATCTGAGCAAATATCTGCAATTTCCTGATCTTCCGTGGACACGATGTAGTCGTCAAGGTAGGAAGAGGATAAGGCAGCCTCAATAGTGTAAGCGATGAGCGGTTTACCCGCAAGGGGACGTATGTTCTTTTTTGGAACAGATTTTGAGCCACCCCGCGCCAATGTTATACCCAAAACTTTTTTTCCGTTTATCATCTTGCCTCCTTGATACGGATAATCCCAACCTTGGGACCAACAAAATCACGTGATCTGATAAACTGTGGCTTCGTAGCTGTTCCGTATCCATATTGAGCCACAAGTATAGGCGTTTTTTCTGCTCTAGGAGCGTAATCCGCCATAAGTTGCTTGTAAGTATCTCCCTTTTTTACCCATAAATTATTATACTCTTCCCTGGCAAAAAAGACGGAATCATACATCCCTCTATAATACTGAACTACCAAATCATGGACCATATCTACATTCAAACCCTCAAGCTTTGGGTTAAGATACACGATGCAATTTGGGAAGAAACCATCTAAATGCGCACAATTCATCATTTTTGCCAATATGTCCACAAAAGTCAGATGATCTTCACTATCTAGTCTAGGTACTGCTATAACATCATAATCCGATAGCATTTCTGGAACACGGGTATTAACTAGGACTTTTGATTTCTGAAATTTCTTTGAAACCTGTTGAATAATAGGAACATACCGATCGTGAACATCTCGGTTATGCCCTAACAAGCAGAAGAGGATTGGTTCATTTTCGGGCTTCAAATATTCAGGATATTCATTGCCATTGATCATGGTACTGCGGACAAGCAAATCAGAAATGACTTCTGCTCTCTTGAGGTCAGAGTAATGATTAATACCATGGTGATGATAAACAGCCGCATCTGGTTCATAAGCGATGTACTTGCCCATAGAAATAATTTTTTGAGCCCACAAACGATCTTCTATGTGAGAAACATCTGGATCAAAGGGTACCTGCTCCCAAATCTCACGGCGAATTATACTATTTGCGTTATGAAAAAACGTGTCTTTTTTCTGGATTTTTGCCTCAATACCAAAAATGTTCAGTAAATCTCGCTTATCCAGCGGGTGTGAAGAGGGCAACGGAAGTTGTCTGCCATATGCAGCTGCCACTTTTTCGTTTTTCATAACTTTTATGAAGCTAGCAAGCCAATTCTCATCCACCGGTACACAGTGAGCTGAAAGCACAACTATCAGTTCACCTCTACCGGCCTCAATACCAACATTGATGGCTTTCCCCGGCTTAAAGTCCTTCAAATCAACTACTGAATCTTTTGGTCGATAATTGCGAAAGATTGAAACGGTGCTATCCGTACTCCCACTGTCTACGAGGACAACCTCTAAATCCTGGAACGTCTGGCGGTTTATCTGTTCAAGCGTCTTCCCTATCCAGAACTCTTCATTTTTGGCGCGCACAACTATAGTAACCTTGGGGTTTCTTCTCGACATGTGGTTCTACCTCCCACTCCATCTACCCCGATAGATTTCACGCTGTTCTTTTTCTTCAGGTTGAAATTCGAGACCTAAGTCATGTGACATGAGCTCATAACGAGCTGCAGCATCTGCAATAGCTTTAAACTCATCAGGCAACAGGGCGAAACGATTATCCCTGCCCGGGAGGTTTTTATCAATGGTGAAGTGTTTCTCGATGCAGTCAACTCCCAGTGCAATAGCGAACAGAGCACTCAAATTATCGGGAGTATGATCGGAAAAACCCACCCGAGAATGTTTCTCTTTTAGTCTTTTGATCCTCGGGAGATTAACTTTATCATCAGGGCACGGGTAGATAGAAACACAATGAAGTAACGTTAACTCGCAGTCTAAAGATCTAAGTATATCAATCGCTTGGTCTAATTCTTCTTCAGTACTAGCACCGGTTGAAAGGTAAACCTTTTTGAACAATTTCCCGGCTCCTTCCAAAAGAGGAATATTTGCGACCTCTGGAGAGGGAATCTTTATGGCTTCGTCTGATACACGGGCCATATCTTCTAAATCTTCCGGATTAAAAACACTGGTCAGAAAATTAACACCATGTTCTTCACAAGTTCTCTTAACTTTAAAAAAATCACTCGTCGTTAGCTCAGCGGCTTTATAAATATCTCTACGTCCATCCTCGTCCCATGGACCAGGCTTGAGATTTTTTACTCTCCATGTTTGAAACTTAGCATATGTAGCACCCGCTTCAGCCGCTGCTCTTACCATCTTCTTTAACAGTTGGAAATCCCCCATATGATTCCAACCTATTTCCGCTATAAGCTCCATCCTTTCTCCTCCTTTGTATACACGCTTTCCGAGATAGTACTTAAAAATGTGAACCTACCACCTATATGCAAGAACTTTCAATAAGGTCTTGAACGCAAATATTTCCAGGACCATTGCAACCACTTCGGTGGCGGAAATCGATTCAACAGATGAAACATAATGTTTCCGATTCCCTTCATGTCAAACTCCCGAAGCCTTTCGACGTCCAACAATCTTGTTTCAAAAAGGTAATCCACATCTTTTTTTGAAATTCCTTTACAGAATACTTCCCTAATGAGGCTGCTAGTAGGTAAATCAAAATTCTCATTACTTCTCATTAGTCTTTCAGGATTTAATGGTAACGCAGGATTAAACTGGCCATAACCCCACGTGGGCTCACCGCTTATCGGGTCAAAATAAACATCTTGAGCAGGTGCTTTTATACTTTTGGAGGTCAAGAACGAACCTCCCCCCACAACTTCAGATTTCCGTATTACAAACTTACCACCTGTCCATGTTAGCGCATCCTCAAAAGTCAAGCGAAAATCAGCAAATCTAAGTTCAAACGGTATCCCGAGTTTTTCACATAGATCCCGATAACTATAAGGCAAATTCTTAACGAAAGCTTCTACTACAATTCCATATATTCCCTTAATTTTTAGAAGCCACAGTTGGGGTAAAAAATACTGCACCAAGTAACGAAGTACATTGAAGCGTGTAAGAGCCCATCTGGGACGTCCGTAACGTCGGTGGAAATTGTCCATTGATTTTAGGACCTGAAGCGGATGGCGGATTAGGACGATACCATCAGCAAGACCAGACCGAACTCGTGACAGGGTGAGTTCAACATGTTGAAAGGCACGATCAGATGCCCAGTGAACCTTGTCAAACAGGATATAAGAAATGCACGTAAAATCTTTTGCTGGGCCACCTTTTTCATAAATTAGGTCCTTTATATTGAATAACCAGTGAGATCTTTCAGCCGATCGTTTCGTTTCTATTAAATGATTGAGATACTTTCTCGTCGATCTATGATTAATAGCAACTATATTTGTATGATTATGAAGTAATGCGCAAAAAAGGTTAGTTGCACCTCTAGGAGTACCATAAACATAGATGTGTTTGTAGCTTCTTGGATCTATTCCCACCGTTTCCATACACTTAACACATTTCTTTCCTGTGAAGTTCTCAACAAAAAACCGTCAGTCCGAAGCTTCAGTCTTTTTTCAGAAGTTGCCATTTTAGTTACGTATGGCTTCAGTCATCTTTTTCTACTGCCGATAAATGCCTTGACATAGGTTACAGTTGCTGTCCAGGCAACTATCATATCTCGAAACTCAATAATCGGATTATACCAAAAAATAAAACACAAGGCTCCGAACAAGGTGATAATCAACCCCACCGTCATACCAATTGCCGCCCCGAGTATTCCCCCACTGATTCCTCCCACTACGATTGAGACCAACAGTAACACAGCTCTAAACATGCTCATGTACATTCTCCAGAGGGGTTTCCCGGTACTCAAAAAATACACCCTAACAAAGCTCAACATTGCCCCTGCTATAAACCCCGGAAGCAAGACGATCAATATTCTTGTGACGCCATTGAATTTTGAACCATACAACAAAGGAACCGCATATGGTGCAATTACAACAACAGCAACTGCTGTGAGGGTGGATAGAATCAGACCGACCTGTATCACTTGAATAAATGCGCGACCAGCTTCTTTCTCATCCATTCGCGCTAGTCTCGGAAGCATTGGTCTCGCTATAGCGGTACTTGGAAATAATACAAAGCCACCAAGCGCTATTGCTACGGCAAATAAGCCAAGACTTGCCGATTCGATAAACATTCCGAGTATTAAGAAGATGATATTTCCCTCCATCTGTTCGAGAAACTGTCCAAGGAAGGCCGACAGGGCATATCCGAACATACGACGTATTATTGCGAAATTTCGGCTAACAGTAAATTTTATATCACGCCTAACAAAAAATAGAACGTAAAATGCAGTTAAACAATGAGCTATAACTAAGCTTGTTAACGCACCAAAAATGTGCCACTTTACCAGCCATACTAGCGCCAAATAACCTAGTATTAGAACGGTACGGAGGAGGATCTCCACACCATTTCGTTCCGTAATCCGATACAGTCCCTGCAGTATTGCACTTCCGAGCCTCACAAACAGCATAAAAGGCACAAGGAAACTAAGAAGCACAAAATAAGAGCCTTTCAAGACTCCTTTGAAATAGAGCTTATTTAAAAGGGGACTCGAAATCCAGAGCCCTATGGCGATAATACTTCCACATACTATAGCATAAAAGAATAGTGTCGCAGTTATCTGAGGTCGATTTTGTGGTTCGCGAGAAACGTAGTAGACTGCGGCAGTTGGTAGTCCCACACATGTTAAAGCCACAAGGAAAGATGGAATAGCCCGGAGTATACTGTATACTCCCAGTCCTTCAGGTCCAAGTAATCGGCCGAGCACAACAGATCCAGCCAAACCCAATATGCGAACAATGAATGTTGCACCCGCCGTATTAACAACTTTACGCGCAAAGTCCACTTAACCAACTATCCGGTTGATCACTATCAATCAAAAGAGACCATTCATTAGTATGGCATGACAAGATTTACAAATTGCTTACCCGTACCGGGGACTACCTTCATCAGAGTATAACCATTTATCAATTGCTAAAATTACCACTTAATCCCTCTAAAAATAACGTCAGTTCTAACGTTCTCCTTGTACTGCTCAACTATTTGGAACATTTCTAGTAAAACTTTTTTGGTGAGATAGTGAGGCTTAACTCCGATTTCTATTAAACCTTGATACGTCGGATTATAGTAATGATCTTCAGCTTCTTTACGGGGGTTATCGATATGGTTGACCCGGACATTATACCCAAGAGATCTGCCCACGTTACAAACTTTTTCAGCCAATTCATTAACTGAAAAAGTTTCCATAATTTGGTTAAAAATGCGAAGTTCACCAGGTTGAGCCGGAGTTATTTCTGACATGTGGACACACTGTAGCGTATCATTGATGTTCAGATAACCACGAGTCTGTCCTCCCTTTCCATAGACAGTTAAAGGATAATCCACCACAGCCTGCACGATGAAACGATTAAGTATTGTACCGAAAATTTCATCATAGTTGAAAAGGGTGCGTAAACGCGGATCTAGTTTTGATTCCTCCGTCTCTATTCCGTAAACCGGACCTTGCATAAGGTCAGTAACACGCAGATTCCACATTCTTACACCAAACCAAAGAAGATCTGTATCCATTATTTTAGTGGTATGATAAAGCGAACTGGCCTGGCGAGGAAAAAGGAACCTATCCTTGCGACCTTTGTGCTCAATTTCAATCCACCCTTCTTCTATGTCAATGTTTGGCGTTCCGTACTCTCCCATGGTGCCTAGCTTTATGATATGAGTATCAGAAGAATAATCGCGAACAGCAAACATAAGGTTGTTAGTTACCAAGAGATTATTTTTGATAGTTATATTTGCATACTTGTAATTAATAAGGGAATAGGGAGCAGAGGGTTGTTCGGCATAGTGAATGACAGTCTCCGGCACCCCGGTAAACTCGGGGTTGACAGCCCAATTGTAAACTATGGTACCATCAAATAGTGCCCGCATAAGTTCAGGATCGGTAAGGTCACCGATCACCACTTTTATCTCTTTTCCTGTGAGATCATACCAGATTTTGGCACGCTGAATCAAAGTCGGCACCGGGTAAAGCATGCCCACGTCAAGTTCCGTACAAGCATTTCTCCGGAAATAGTTATCTACAACTGTTACTTTATAATCTCGGTTAGAGAAATACATGGCAGTGGGCCAACCGAGATAGCCATCACCGCCAAGTATAAGTATGTGTTTTTTCATAAAACCACCTCTGAGTAGACGGGAACCACTCCTAGTAGCTCTCAAGAATACTTCATTGACCCTCTTTTTCGTTCGGCCAATAACGTCTTGCAGGATGACGATAAGTGTACAAATCTTCCTCTAAGAGTTTGTTTTCTACGAGAAAGTGTCGAAGTTCGTCGGCTGAAAGAGGCTTTTCAATTGCGGAATTATAAGGATTTGTTACATGGGTAGAAAGAGTAGTAGGATATGAATAATCTATTTTGCGGTAAAGACCTGTGAATGCGGGTAAAACCACGAAGTAACGCTCTAGTTCCACTGCTCTTCTTGTTTCTTCATGGTTCATGAGTTCCTCGTACATTTTTTCGCCCGCTTTTACACCGATCAGCTTTATTTCTATCTCGTCCGGGTGATACCCATAAACCGGAGCCAATTCCTCTATCATGACCTTAGCAAGGTCCTGTATTCGCATCACTGGCATTTTGGTGATAAAAACCTCTCCACCTCTTGCAAGAAAGGTTGATTCAATAACCAACCTCACTGCCTCTTGCACGCTCATTATAAACCGCGTCATCGATGGATCCGTTAGAGTTACAGGGCCACCTCGTCGAATTTGCTCACGGAAAATAGGTATCACTGAACCTCGGGAACCCAACACATTTCCAAACCGGGTTGAAGCAAATATTTGACGCCCATCTCGCAGATTACCGTTAGCTGCAGTCATAAGACGCTCACCCATAAGCTTGGAAGTTCCCATGACGTTTGTTGGGTTTACCGCTTTATCTGAGCTTGTAAAAATTACCCGTTCAACTTTGTTTTCTAAGGCCGCATAAATGATATTGTTGACACCAAGGATATTAGTTTGTACCGCTTCGAAAGGTGAACGTTCACACATGATAACGTGTTTAAATGCAGCAGTATGAAAGACTATATGCATGTGTTGCATTTTGCGGCAAAGTTTGTCACGGTCTCTGATGTCGGCTAAAAAGAAAGAACTATTACTATAACTTGAAAGACGTTCTTCAAGAATAAAAAGTTCGGTTTCATTATTATCAAGAGCAACAAGTTCGCTGACGCCGTAGTTTTCCAACAACTGACGGACAAGCTCACGACCAACAGTTCCGCAAGCTCCTGTAACAAGAACACGTTTGTCTTTGAAGTAAGATCTCATGACGTTATAAAGACGATCTTTTTTACACCTCGATAATTACCTTATATGTTGAGGACCCTCCGATTAAATCTTCAGATAGCCATATGGCCTTTTGTACGTAATGCCAGCCCCCTTGATTCAATCAGGGGCAGGCTTCTACCACGCATCCAGCCGGAGAGTGGTAGATTCTGGCCTTACGTTTCGCTCCTACCTGAATCACGGTTTTGAATTGTTCTTGTCCTACTTGTTTTAATTAATTCTTGGTGTTATAAGCCCCAACTTATCAGTGTCTTTTTAATTTATCCACGATTCTACCAAAAACACTAATAACTACAAGTTTGAAATTAAACCCTTGGTTTTGCACACTGCTCAGAATGTCAAGTTTGATTGTTAGAATACTTCCCTATAAACATGTAACGCTTTAGCGTGTCTTAATCCTGACAGTATCGCAAAAAATCTCCTGTTTTGTCATTGCGAGCGAAGCGAAGCAATCTCAATGATTATGGGGGCAAGACCGGGGTAAGAATTGATGGATTAAGGAGTAAACCAGAAGCTGATTCATCCCTAATCCTCAATCTCTTGCTGATGAGATTGCCGCGTCTCCCACACCCACTTTAAACCATACATCTTGAAATTAAGCCGAAAACATTGTCATAAAGTGGGTTTGGGATCCTCGCAATGACCGGTTTTTGGACTTTTTACGAAACCATCAATCTTTGTCCTGGGTTTTGGTTGCGGCTTTGCTGCCTTAGAACTTTACCCTGAATGAGTTGAGTAAAAAGCTTTAGCTTTCTTTCAACACTTCCTGTTTTAAACAACCAGAAGACCTCCCTTGCTCCTCTCATCAAACTGAGAATGATCTCACACAGCTTAACAAAGCCTTTTATCAGACGGATTGCACCTTCCAATTGTGCTTACTGGTTTCAGCGGGAAAATAATTAAATCCCCCTCTTCTCAAGAATCGACATGTTTCCAAAGGGTGCTTTATCCAAAACTCTTTTTCCATGCTTTTTACTCATGGTGGTCACGAGGTCAAATGTTGACATTGGAAATTTATGCGGTGATTTTCTTGATAGTTTCACCAAAAACCACTGGTATTCCTACGACATCCCGGAATAGCTTAAACATCATAAAAGCTTGAAATTGAATTCCTTTACTAAAAATTTTACCTCTTTATCCCAGTTAAATAAACTTTAATATCCCTTCAGCAGTATATTTAACGCCTTTCCAGGAATTTCCGAGAATAAAACGTTTACCGAAATAAATTAAATTATCTTAGTGTATTCGCGGCAGCTCCGCGTCTCTACGGGAGCATATGTCTTTCTCCCGCCAAGGCACAGAAAAGCGAAGAATTTTGCAAACTTAGACTCATTTCTCCACCCAAATCTCAAGACCGAAAATCCAACCCTCCTTAAGCGTTTAGCGTGATTTCTCCAGAAGGGATCTCCAGGGACTCAAAACCCAAAGGGTAAAGCGTCAACTTTGGCCTATCGGCAAAATATGTTTTTAGGTTCAAAAATTCTTTTCTATCCAGCACTAGTGAACGTATCTTTCTTTTAATGAGCCTTTCGGTCTTTTCTACCAAGTTGTTCAGATTACTTCTATTAATATCACCAACTATAACCAAATCAATAACTCCCGTATCTCTTCCCTCAGCATAGTCATCGACAACGAAAGCCTGTTCAACGTTGCCCAGTTTTTTCAAAATAATTTCCTCGATATGCTTAACCCCAATGGCTTTTCTTACCATTGAATGAATTTCCGGAAAAAGAGGGTGCTTAGTATTTGCTCGATAAAATATTTGCCTTCCGTCTTTTCTGCTAACGAGGTATCCCGCCTTGCTTAGCGAATGAAATTCTTCGCTTGCAAGATTTGATGATATTCCAAACTCGGAGGCAAGTTTCCTTATATACACCTCTTGTTCAGGATTTAAGAACAAACGCATTAGAACACGGAGACGTGTTTTGGATGTTATAAGAGCTTCTAACATTTATTTGCGGTTAAACAAACAATTTTGGATATAACCAAAAGCTGGCAAAATTCCGGAGGGTACAGCTCCGCAAACTCGGTTACAGTGCCCGATAACTATTTTCACTATCACCGATCATAGGGCAGTATCCGGCTTGGTGGGCATTAACTGACGACCATCAAATCTGTTCAACTAACCGGGTATAAATATAGGGATCACAAAAAATAGTCAATAGGAAAGTCTCCACTGGCCCCCCAAAAAAGTATCGAATAAGTCTAACTTTGATAATTCCTTTTGCTAAAAATCAGGATAGCTTGTGGAATAATAAAACTTTTGACCGAAATCACTTGATATTATTGCTAGTTTAGTGTACGAAAACATGAATCTTTATCATTTAAATAGAAAATATTATCTTTGCGAAAACAGGCAATTAATAATCATAAAAGTATTGTAATAAATTAATCGTTAGAGATTACCCAAACGTTGCTTAATGGTACGTTGCTGATTATTACCCGATTTTAGGCTGTTTCCTGACAAAAACGCGTAAACCAAATGACCACTCTACCAAAAATTCTTGTTGCCGTCGGCACCAGGCCCGAAGCGATAAAACTGGGTCCTGTAATTAAAGCCCTGAAAGAATCTGGAGACATTCAAACGCTTGTTGTAACCACGGGGCAACACAACGACATGTTACAACGCATTTTAAAAGTCTTTGACATAACCCCCGACATAGATCTTGGAATCATGGAACATCAACAATCACTCAACCAGATTATCTCGCGAATTACAATGAAAATGGATGTTGCTATAGCGGATTTAGCACCTGATATCTTTCTTGTGCAGGGAGATACTTCCAGTGCGTTCGCTTCAGCCCTTGTAGCCTATTATTGCAAGATCCCAGTATTTCACGTTGAAGCCGGCTTGCGTACACACAACTTGTATAGTCCTTATCCCGAGGAAGGAAATAGGAAGCTAATAAGTACCATTACAAGTGTGCACCTTGCACCAACTCTTACAGCTAAGAAAAACCTCTTAACCGAAGGAATTCCTGAAGACACCATCTATGTGACCGGCAATCCGGTCATAGATGCTATCAAAAAGATGGAGAAGTTTGCATCGGTGAACATCAAAAGATTTATCCATAATCTAAGCCAGGGTAACAATAAGATTATACTCGTAACATCTCATCGTCGGGAATCCTGGGGGCAGCCTCTCCGCAATATTTGCGATGCCATAAATGAAATAAGCTCACTTCGATCTGATGTCGAATTTATTTTCCCGCTACACATGAACCCGAGGGTTAGAGCAACTGTGAAATCGATTCTAGAGCCAAACAGGAGAGTTCACCTCCTGGAACCTTTGGATTACCCGGACACGTTATACACGCTCAAGAACTCAACTCTCACAATGACAGATTCAGGCGGAATACAGGAAGAGGCAACATATTATAACGTGCCCTTAGTAATACTGAGGGATCACACTGAACGTCCTGAAATTATATATCAAAATCGTGGTGTTTTGGCAGGGAGAAACAGGAAAAGAATCGTCGAAGAAGTGATGAAGATTCTGGATACCGAGAAGCGTTTTCGTTGTTTCGATATGCCTAACCCCTTTGGTGACGGACATGCAAGTAGGCGCATAAGGCTTGCCATCGAAAGGTTTAGTCGTGGAGTCGCTCCCCTGCTTGAGGCTGAAGAGCAATTTTCATCTCCTGATTTTTCTCGACGAACTGGGAAGACAGAAACCAATATGAAACTGAAATTGAATTTATGATCATGGCTTATATACTACTAGCTACCAAGATACTCCTGATAGTCTGCGGAGTAGTCTTTACGTGGAACGGAATCGAGGAACTATCCATCGATCTGTACTGGATATTTAGGACTCTATACAGGAAGTTCTTCGTGATGAAAAAGTACAAACCACTAGATGAAAGGCAGTTGCAGGGTGTTCCTGAGAAACCGGTTGCAATCTTGATCCCCTGTTGGGATGAAAGTGCTGTTATTAGGAACATGGTTGAAAACACATTAAGGACCCTAAACTATAGTAACTATACAATCTTTGTGGGCACCTACCCCAATGACCCGGAAACAAGAAAAGAAATAGATATTGTCCGCGAGCATTACGACAACGTAGAGCGCATAACCTGCCCTAAGAATGGTCCTACGAACAAAGCGGACTGTCTAAACTGGGTGTTTGAAGGAATCCGGGTATACGAAAAAGAACATGACAGGAAGTTCGAGATTTTCGTGATAGAAGACGCAGAAGACATATTACATCCCTTGACTCTTAAACTTTTCAATTACCTAATTCCTCGCAAGGACATGATCCAGCTTCCGGTTTTACCGATTGCAGGGGAATGGTATCAGTTTACGAGAAACCATTACTTGGACGAATTTGCAGAAAACCATACCCGTGATCTCGTGGTCCGGGAAAGTTTAACCAAAATACTGCCTTCTGCCGGTGTCGGCACAGCGCTTAGCAGAAGAACCGTTGAACTACTGCGGGAAAAGAACAGGGGCCAAATTCTAAACGTACACTCTCTCGCCGAAGACTACGAACTGGGTCTCGAGATGGGCGAGTTTAACCTGGAGCAGATTTTTGTCAGGAAAGCCATTGAGAGAGAAATCACGCTCCCGAGAAATGGAAAAATCCAAAAGAAAAAAAAGAAGGAGTACATAGCGGTACAGGAATTTTTTCCGAAAAGATTTACGGATGCAGTGAGACAGAAATCCCGCTGGGTCGTTGGAATCGCCTTGCAGGGATGGTCTTATGTTGGTTGGTACGGAAGTTTCATGAACAAGTTTATGCTCTATCGGGATAGAAAGTCTCTCATCACCAACCAGATTAACCTGCTGGGAAATGTGCTTGCAATTTTTATAATAGGCCTCTTTATCTACGAGTGGAAAAACCCTTCCGCTTACCATTATCCTCCCTTGATTTCCCCTGGCACACTACTTTGGACTCTCCTTCTGATTAACCTCTTTTTCCTTTGCTGGAGATTAACTTGGAGGGTTTGCTGCGTGTGGAACATGTACGGGCCTGCACAGGCACTCTTGGCCATACCTCGCCTTCCGTGGTCAAACTGTGTAAATTTTTTCGCAACTATTCGAGCAATCTGGATTTACGCAAGGTACAAGGCAACAGGAAAAATTATTCCCTGGGAGAAGACAGAACACGTTTATCCCACCGAGGAAGAACTCAGAGGTTACCGACAGCGCCTAGGAGACCTTTTGATAGAAAAACGGTTTATAACCCTCGGTCAACTTGAAAAAGCCCTTATGATACAAAAGGAAAAAGAAGAGCTTCTCGGGAAAATTCTCCTGGATATGGGATTTGTATCAGAAAACATTTTGCTCCAAGCCCTGGGACAACAGTTTGGCCTTGAAATCGCTGAAATCGACCCCTATAAAACCCCGCTTGACCTCCTTAAAAAATTCCCCAGAAGGCTCGCAATCAAATATAGCGTCTTCCCTATAGGAATTTCCAGTAAAGGGGCAATAGAGGTAGGCACGGAAACCCTTCTTCCAAGGGAGGTTTTATCGGAACTGGAAAACCAGGTGGGAAAGCCCATAGTGCTAAAGCTCGTCACACATGGAGACATAAGTCTCGCTATTCGGAAAGGATACGAAAGATTAACGAAAAAGCAACCCAGGTCAAGGATCGGAGAAATTGCTCTCAGGCGAGGAAAAGTAGCGGAAGAAGACCTTCGCAAAGCTGCACGAATGCAAAAAAAGGCATATAAGCGCCTGGGGGAAATCCTTGTAAATAAAGGACTCGTAACGCGTGAGGAACTCAAGTCAGCACTGGATGAATACCTTGATGAAGCAGTGGAGAGGGTTCGGTTTGGTGAATATCTGGTTGAAAAGGGCCTGATAACCAGGTCAGATTTAGAACATATATTGAAACACCAGGAACTCGAAACTCCAAAATTCGGAGAACTTCTCGTTCGGCTGGGATTGCTTTCAGAATCCTACCTTGATGAAATGATACGGGAACAGGAAAATGAATAAGCATTTAAAAATATTTTGGGTCTTTTTTCTGCTTCTAACCAGTAGCCTTGTCTATGTCTCTTTTTCCGTGTCAGCCAAGGAAAAAGAAAAGAACAACGGAGGATGGATATCCAGGGAAATCAAACAGTTCAAGAGTTATCCGCATCTTGACATGGCTTATCGCCTCATAAAAGAAGAAAAGTATGAAGAAGCCATAAAGGAATTAAAAGAATACCTTAAAATTAAGCCGCTGGATGACCGGGCAAGGCTAACACTGATGTACCAATACTACAACTTGAAGAAATACGACCAGGCAATTTCCCAGGCTACTATCATTTTAAGCCATGATCCCCACGAAGTTAACGCACTTCTGTGCAGGGGAACTTCGTACAGCGAGATTGGGAAAACAAGTGCAGCCTTAAAAGATTTTTTAGACGTGGTTTCGACCGCAAGGGAGCCTACCACAAAGAACAGGGCACTCAAAAACGCCCTTTTTATTCTCGCAAGACAAGCTGATTACAAGAGAATTCTTAGGCTTCTTGAAAAGCTCCCCGAACGAGAGAAAGATCTTGACCTTAGCTTGCTGGAGATCAAAGCTCTTGCCGCCACATCTCAAAAAGATTTGGCAATTTCCAAGTTGTCGCATCTTGCTTTAAAATATTCCATGGATCCCATTGCCCTTAAAAAGATTGCCGTCATGGCGGACTCCCTTGGAGAAACCAAAAGGGCAATCAAGTTGATTAAGAAAAGCATAGAATTAAACCCGGCTCTAGATACCAGGTTGATTCTTGTAACCTACCTTGAAAAGGAAGGGTATTTCGAAGAGGCCTTTAAAATTCTTAATTCCGTGACTTTACCACCGGCGAACAATGAAAGACGTGTAAAAATTGCCCGAAAAAAGGGCACCCTGGCATACAAGCTCGGTAAATTGAAACTGGCAGAGAAGTTCTACCGGGAAGCACTCCGAGTAAAGCGTGATCCCGAGGTTATGAGGGAACTTGTTATAACCCTTGAGAAACAGGGAAAGCTCGTGGAAGCTGAAGAAGAGATGGCCGAAGCAGCATCGCTTTCCCGGAAACCGGAATACTTCCTTGCACTTGGGATACTTCAGGGATCCGTGGGCAAAGACCTTGAAGCAGTGGAGTCTCTTGAACACGCGATCAAACTTGGGCTTTCAGAACACGATAGGTTGTCTGCATACCAGTACCTCGGCTTTGAGCAGGAAAAACTGGGAAAACTAGACAAGGCGGAGGAAGCATTTAAGAATGCGCTCAAAATTGCCCCTGATAACTACAAAACGAATCGGGCTCTAGGGGAGCTTTACCTGAAACTTAACAAGCCAGAACTTGCACAGCTATATCTCTCAAAAGCCAGTGAACTTAAAAAAAGCCCTGCCGCCATGGAATCTCTGGCGGTAGCCCTAGAAAAACAGAAGAAATATCGAAGGGCACTAGAGATTTTGCTACAACTAGAAAGGAAAACTAAAGGGAAAGATCCGCAGATACTTACTCGAATAGCAACTCTATACTCCCACACTGGCAATCATCGTAAGGCAGGAGATTATTTCCTTAAAGCTTTTGAGGTAGGAGGAAAAAAAAGGTATGAACTTCTCATGATGGCCGCTACAAGCTACCAGGCAGCAGGTAATCCCGGGACAGCAATTCCCCTCCTTAAAGAATATATTCTGAAATCAGGTAAAAAGGGACAGAAAATAGGAGAGGCCCACCAGGAGCTGGCCATCTTGTACTTGGACACGAAAGAACCCAAAAAAGCACTCTATCATCTTAACAAAGCACTTGAGAATTCCCTTCGTGAGAACACGGCAACGAAAATTCACCTCCAGCTTGGCTACCTTTACGCGCGCCTTGGTCAACCGAACAAAGCCATTTCTCAATTTAGGAACGTTTTAAACAAGAAGCGCTTGAGTGCTCGAGTCCGATTAAGGGCACTTCTTGGGATGGCAAATGCACAGTTCGAGGTTCGTAACTATGAAGGAGCAGAGAAAAGCCTCGAGCGAGCTAGAACTCTTGCCACCTCGGGGAAGCTTAAAATCGAACTTTTCAAGCAACTCGGAACCATAAAACTAAAGCAGGCAAAATATTCGGAAGCTAGGGATTACTTTTATCGCTTGGTAGAAAAATATCCTAAGAACGTGAGTTACAGGCTGAACCTTGGCTATGCATTGGATGGCATGGGTTTACACGAGGAAGCAATAGAACATTTTCTTGAAGCTTATAGGATGAAAAAGGGCCCGGAAATACTTTTAGCCATAGCAAACAGCTACTATCTTATGAAAAAGCCTGGTGTAGCCCTTCATTATCTAAGGTTGGGCAAAAAAGATTCTAGCTTACTTGATGACCAAAAACGCTATCTGCTTTATGAACAGTGTGGATACCTCGCTCTCCAAGAAGGGGCTCTGGAAGAGGCAGAAAAAGCACTCAGGGAAGCTCTTTCCATAAGAAACACATCCACTGCAAGACTGTACCTCGGAATTGTTGAAGCTCGAAAAGGACAGCCTGCCCAGGCTATCAGCATTCTTCGTTCCGGATCGTGGGAAACTTTGTCGCGAGACAAGCAAATATTGAGGAAAAAAGAACTGGCCAAATGTTACCACCAAATCGGGGAACTCAAAAAGTCAAAAACTCTCTGGGAAGAATTGACTAATACAAGCAACCGGGCAGAAACATGGTTTGAACTCGGCAAGGTAAACAAAGAACTGGGTGAAAAGCACGAGGCATTGCGAGCTTTCCGAAGAGCCGTTGAACTTGACAGAAACAGTATATACCTATCAGCTTACGGGGATGCTCTCAAGGAAAATGGAAAACCCCGTGAAGCAATAGCAGCTTTCAAAGAATCTCTTCGGAAAGACCCTGACCAGGTTGATCTTCACGCAGATTTAGCATACCTCTACATGCAAACATACCAGAATGAGGAAGGGGTTGAAAAGTTCAAAAAAGCAATTGATTGCCTGCCTCTTACCTGTTTTGGAAGTCCGGCAAGCGAAGTAGAAGCAGAACTAAAACGGGAGAAATATAAGAGAGAAATCACGGCACTTACCAAGAAATTTTCTTTCACCGCCTGGGACGCTTTTGTTACGGGTGATACCGGTACGATAGAAAGAGGAACCCTCGGAGCAGGAGAGCGCATTCTTGCCCGAGGCACCATGGGGTTCGAAGGGACATGGGTTCTACCTAGGATAGGATTCCGGGACTACAGGATTCTGGAGGCGATAGCCAGAACCACTGTAAATCTCCGGGAAGATTCCCTGGACACCGATTCGGACACCTGGCAAGGAGCCATTGGGTTAAGATACAAGCCTTTCAAAAAACTCAAGTTCAAGGTAGGAATGGAAAGGCTTTTTTCTATCGGCGACGACTCTGAAGATAACTGGCTCGTTAGAGGCCTCTACGATTGGTCGAGGGGGTACGAATTGAACACAGTAAAAGATAATTGGAATTATTCGTACCTTTACAGCGAAATCAATTACTACTTTCCCCATCGTGACCGGATGCTCTGGTACGGGGAATTAAGACAAGGGTGGAGCTTCAAGGTATACCCGAAATTTGTTCTTACCCCGCACTTGATCGCAGACGGAATATGGTACACCCCTGACAGGGAGGACAGTTCTTTTATTGAGGGGGGTATCGGAATATCAGGGAAGTATTTCTGGGGAGGAACCAGTTACTTAAGCGATCACCATAGCGCGGAGTTACTTGCTTACTATAAACGGGGTGAACTGACTGCAGGGGGAGTAGACAAAAGAAAGATAGATGGATTCTTTCTAACACTGATAATCAGTTACTAAACTTCTAACACAGGAAACGTAAGGTTAGTTTCTAGCATTTTTAATAGGCATAACAATAAATGGTATTGGCTACTGGGAAACAAAATAAATACATACTTATATTTTTGCTGTTCATTTTAAGTACTTTAGCAAGTACGGCTTGTGCGGAACCCTCAATATCCTCTACATTTATTCAACTAGACCAGGAGAAAAGTTCCCTGGAGAAGTCAGACTGGGAAAAAATATTCAGGAAACTTCATGATGTTGGAATACGAGAAGTCATTTTGCAGTGGACAGCCATAAACAAGAACCCTTTTTTTACGCCCTACAGGAAAATGATTGCAAAGATTACCGTGGTTGACTTTCTCGATATTGCAAAGTCAAACCAAATCAAGCTTAAGATCGGCTTAATTCACGACCCTGAATTTTGGGTACGAATCAAGGAAAGGCCCCGGAGTCTTAAGATTTACTTTGCTCGCCTAGCACATGATTCCCTTCAACTGCTAAGAGAACTTTATCCGCTAGTGCACCGTCATCCGGCTTTTGCAGGATGGTACATACCCCAGGAGATCGACGACACGAATTGGATTAAACCTGAAAAAAGAAAGGTTCTCTTACTCTTTTTGAAAGAAGTTACGGGTGAAATTAAAAAGGTCTCTCCTGGTACTAAAATTGCGATATCCGGTTTCAGTAACTGCAAGTTAAGCCCGCTTGGGATGGCAAAATTCTGGAGAAAAATTTTTTCATCAGCGCACATAGATTCAATCTATTATCAGGACGGGATAGGAACGAAAAAACAGGACTTTTGCACGCTTCCTCTCTACTTTGATGAATTGAGCAATTTGGCTCGAAAAAGTGGTGTTAATTTTGTGCCGGTCATCGAATTTTTCAATCTGGCTTCCGAAAAGGAAGGAACGAATCTTTTGTCACCGGAATCCACCAGCAGGGTAACCGGACAGATCAGAGTGGCAGCCAAGTATTCAGGTAAAATTTCAAGTTTTGGATTAGTTGAGAGCTTGCTTTCAAATTCACCATTCGCTCAAAAAGTGCTGAAAAGATCCAGCCCTTGTAATAACACCAAGAAGCCAAGGAAATAACAACAGGAAAGCTATCTCCAACCTTAGACATAAACTTAAAAACACGTCATTACAGGAAGTTAGCGCCAATTCCAATTAATACCGGCATCAAATTTATGGATAAATATTTTCTTAAAAACGGTAAAGTTTTTCCACTTAACTAAACGACCTGCTAGCAACGCCAGTTTTTACATAACAATATAACAGCCTCAAATCACAGAACATATTTTGCAATGATCATAATTGGTATACTTCTAGCAAATAACATGATATAGAGAATCTATGTAATTAAAACGGGAGGAAAAAATGTTACCAAGAAATAGTATAAAAAAAGCAGTGTTGATAGTGTTTTTGTTGGGAATTGGCTTGGCATTGAATGTGCCTTCTTATGCTTACTTAGTAATGCCGTCAAGTTACAGTTTTTCCAGAGAGCCTAATGCCGGCTGGATAAATGGGGGATCCTATACCTATGATGACTCATCTTACACCAAGCTCACAGATGGTATCAGGGGGCAAGATAATTGGACCGAGGATTACCAGGATTGGGTAGGTTGGTGGGGCATTTCTTACCAGGGTAACGCAGACCAAGATGGAAGGATAAGCAAAGGAGATTACGCCAATAACCCCGTCACTATCACCTTCTCTTTCCAGCAAAGTTTTGAGCTTTCGTCAATAAACCTATGGACCAACCAGGATGCCATTCATAGCTTTAACGTTGTCTATCCGGGAGAAATCTCAATAAAGAGAAACGGCACCGAGCTCGTTTCGCTTACAAGTTCTTTTCTAAAAGGAAGGTCTGGTACCGATAACGGGTACAACAACGGGAGGCTCCATGAAATAAGCTTCGATCTTGGTAGCCTGGATATACAGAGCAACGATGAGATTTCTATCACTCTTAGTAATTGGAATATATTCAGTCAACTACAAGAAAGTGGTAACGACTGGGAATACGCTGATATTTTATGGAATAATGACTCCAACAGTGCTCACAACGGAATGTTCTGGCTATTTCTAAGTGAAGTCGAGTTTGAATCTCCAAATCCGGTTTCCACTACAGTTCCCATTCCTGGTTCCCTTTTGCTCCTGGGAAGTGGCGTGGTTTTCCTTGTGGGGCTTACCCGGAGGAAAGCAAAGAATTAACAACTCGGGAAGGAGCGCCCTTCGCTCCTTCTCTTAAGACAAGCATTACACTACCCTTTCTTTCCAAGTTCCTCGGATCTTTTAGTAGCGGTTTGGACAGCTCGCATAAAAAGCCCTCTTGCACCACCAGATTCAAGAACCTCAAGCCCGTAGATCGTAGTCCCACCGGGGGACGTAATCTGGTCTTTCAAGGCTGCGGAATGAAGTCCTGTTTCCGCCATAAGCTTTGCGGCTCCGAGAGTAGTTTGAAGGGCAAGTTTGAGTGCCGTTGGCCTTGGCAACCCTGCCATGACACCACCGTCAGTAAGTGCTTCAATTACAAGCAAAATATAAGCTGGGCCACTTCCGCTGAGACCGGTCACGGCATCGAGTAATTTTTCTTCAACCTCCACCACTTCACCAACTGCAGAAAATATTGACAGCGCAAGTTTCCGGTGTTCATCGGTTGCCTTAGAACCACATGCTAGCGCAGAAGCTCCCTCCAGGACCAGCGCGGGGGTATTCGGCATAACCCTTATCATGGGGACTTCCTTTCCCAGCACGCTTGAAATGGTAGCGAGTTTTACCCCCGCCATAATTGACACCAACAGGTGCTTGTCTCCGACGCTGCCTTTTATTCCCTCCAAAACCGTTGCCATGACCTGGGGTTTTATCGCCAAGATAACAACATCGGAATTGTTTACAACATCTACGTTGGATTTGAATGTACGGACACCAAATTCCGCGGACAAAAATTCCAGTCTTTCTCCTGAAACATCACTAACAAGTATGCTGGAGGGTTCAAGGAGCCCTGCCTTGAGAACTCCCTTGATCAAAGCCCCTCCCATATTACCGCCACCGATAAACCCTAGCTTTTTCCCTGACCACATGTTTCTCCCCTTCCCTTTACGGCCAACTTGCACAAGCATTTCAAAACGGTACTTGAAATCTAATCAAAATCCTTTATCAACCTTTTTTCAAGATTTTCTACCCGCTTCAATATACGCTCAAATTGTCTCAAATAAACCTCCCTGCCATGATACTTTGTCAGCAGGTAGATAAGGTAACTGTTTAAACTCATTCTAGAAGCCTTGGCACCCTCTGCGAGTTCCTTGTGAAGTTCCACGGGCATCCTGAGAGCGAACTTGCCACTATAGGCTTGTGGTTTTTCCAGCTTGGGTTCAGGTATGCTGATCCCTTCTTCAAGGTATTTTTCGAAAAGCTTCTTTTTTCGAGTTTCCAGGTTTCTTAGAGCCTCTTCCACTGTTTTACCCGTTGCGGCAAAAGCATACCTCCCGAGCTGGGGGATACATGCCTCATATCCCGGTCCCAACTCAGTTGGAAGAGGGGTAATCTCACAAGGATATTCAAGCTTCATGTAATATTCTAGCTCTGATCTCATACAAGCACTCTACCCTGCCAATGGCTTCTTACTTTTCCTTCCATTCGGGCTTTCTTTTTTCAAGAAAAGCTTTCACTCCTTCTTGGGCATCTTCCGTGCAGCAGAGGCGTGCAAACACTTCCCCCATGTATTCGAGGGAATCACCGAAGTTCATATCCCACATGGAATAGTAGGATCTTTTCCCCATCTGCAGTGCGATCGGACTTTTTGATGCAAGTTCACGGGCAAGTTTCATGGTTTCTTCTTCCAGTTGATCCCTGGGCACCACTTTGTTTACCAGACCATACCTCTCAGCAGTTGTGGCATCAATAATATTACCCCTAAGGAGCATTTCTAGGGCTCGCTTCTTACCTACGTGGCGAGCAAGCGAAACGGCAGGTCCCATGCAAAAAAGGCCCACGTTAATTGCCGTGGTTCCAAACTTGCTATCTTCTGAAACTACTGCCAGATCACACGCAGCCACGAGGCCGGCACCGTTGGCCACGGCATAGCCATGGACACTTGCAATAACGGGTTTCATCATTTTTGCGATAGTCCAGTGCATCTCATCCATCATGCCGATCCATTTCCTGTACTCGAGAATCGACTTCCCCTCGAAGTCAGTTATATCTATCCCAGCACAAAAGCTCTTTCCGGCCCCTTTGACAACCACAACTCTTATTGTCTTTTCCTTGTCAAACTCTCTGAGACTATCGTTCAATTCCTGTGCCAAGTCCACGTTGAACGTGTTCATCTGGTCAGGTCTGTTCAGTGTAATAATACCGATACGCTCATCTTCAAGCTTCTCCACTATGATTGCTTTGTGTGCCATTTTCGATCCTCCTTTTATGGTTTTGCAAGTGAACTATACTAAATACCCTTTCAAAACATTTTTTTGATTATAAGCTGCCTATTTTTCGCTATTTTCCTCCCATTTCTGTCAAAATATTGACCAGGTTTATTCTATGCGAAAGTCTATTTTGTCTTCGGCTCTAGATTGGCCTTTGTAAAAACTTACATCCGTTCGTTGTGGCCGATCCAAGGTGGTCTAACCATGCTGGCTAGCAAGAAACTCAAATTTCGTAGTACAGAATGTCTCGATTCAATACTCTGCATCCATCCTTTGTTACCAGTACCATATCTTCCAGCCGAATACCACCGAGATCCTTGATGTATACGCCAGGTTCAATGGTTATAACCATTCCAGGCGCCAGCTTAGTGTCAGTCCTCTTGTTGATCCCCGGTTTTTCATGCACGGCCAACCCGACTCCGTGTCCGAGCCCGTGTACGAAAAAGTCGCCGTAGCCCCGGGATGCAATGTAATTTCTGGCAATGCTGTCAATTTCCTTACTCGTCTTTCCTGGCATAGTCGATGAAATGGCAAGTTTTTGTGCTTCTCTTACAATTTTATAAACTTTTACCTTTTCCTCCGTAGCAGACCCGACAAAGAGCGTTCTTGTCATATCCGAGCAGTAGTGATTGAATTTTCCCCCAACGTCAATTACAACTGCATCACCATCCGCAAAAGACCGCTTGGTAGGCTTAGCATGGGGTAAAGCGCCGTTAGGTCCCGAAGCAACAATGGGATCAAAAGCCACTTTCTCAGCCCCGGATTTTTTCAATTCCATCTCCAGAAGAAGTGCAATTTCCCTCTCACTTACCCCTTCCTTCACCTCTTGCGCAACCCTGCTCAGTACATCTTCAGTTCTCCCAACAGAAAACTCAATCAATTCAATCTCGGAACTGTCCTTAATCATTCTCAAATTTTCCACAAAATCTTCCGTTGCTACGATCTCGCACTTGTAACCTACTTTTTTTAAGGCATTAACAAGCCTGGAATAACTTGTGTACGTCAGGTAATGCCCTTCAAAACCGACCTTGCCGCATCTTATATTTTTAAGTATTTCTGCCACTGTCAAAAGGAGGCTTTCCTCGTACACTATCACTTCGTACAAAGGGGCTTCCCTTCTGGCTTGAATCTCGTACCTGCCGTCGGTAACTAGGTACCTATTATCAGGACTTATGACCAGGTATCCTGAAGTCTCTTGAGGCCCGCCGTCTTCAGCAGAAAAACCACTTAAATAGTACCGGTTTTCAGGAACGGAGACTATAAAAGCATCAAATGACTGTGAAGAAAATTGTGCTACAAGTTTTGTTAAGCGAGAAATGTATTGCTCATCCATGAGTATTAAGACTCCCTTGCCAAGATCCTGCGGAATCAGTTAAAGTATCTGACAACGTACAAATGCTGATTTAACCATGCAACATAAAAATGTACCTTCTGCTTTAAAAGGTCAATGTTAAATTTGTCGTTTACAATTTGGTACAACAGATAAGATGAACAATCGCAGCAAGAAAAACCTCCTCACTGCTTTGTTTTCGATCCTGTTTCTGGCACTCGTTTCACTTGCGGGCATTTGCTTCGATTTTTATACCTTTTTAAATAAACCTGCAGGTTCAACCATCGAACAAAGGCAAGTTCGGATACCTCAAGGCTCTGACCTGGCAACCATTTCAAACATTCTTTATAATAAGGGAATTATAACAAGTGCCTTCAAATTTAAATACTACGTTCTTTTCATGGGATTGGAAGGAAAGCTTAAGGCAGGTGAATATCATTTTACAACCTACATGTCTCCCAGGGATGTGTTGGAGAGGTTACTCCAGGGTGAGTTAACTTACAAAAAGATAACGATACCTGAAGGCCTGACCTTGAAACAGGTTGCAAGACTACTTTCAGACCGCGGGCTCGGTACCTATGACGAAATTATTCAGTTGCTCAAAAACAAGCAATTCATTGAAAAGCTTGGAATTGAAGCACCAACCCTGGAGGGATACCTCTTTCCGGACACATATTTTTATTCACCCAGAGAAAACTATAAGGATCTTATAGAAGCGATGGTTGCGCAGTTTAAAAAGCATTTTGACAAGATATGGAAAAACAAATCACCAGACAATCCACTCTCAAGGTATGAAGTTCTTATCCTTGCCTCGATGGTTGAAAAAGAGGCAATGGTTGATGAAGAGCGTCCGATAATTGCCGGTGTTTTTCTGAACAGGCTCCAGAAAGGAATGCTTTTACAGTGTGACCCGACTGTTATTTACGGGCTGAAAAATTTTAATGGGAATCTTACCAGAAAAGACCTGGAATCAAAGACTCCGTACAACACATACGTTATAAAAGGTCTTCCCCCTGGCCCCATTTGCAATCCCGGTCTTTCCTCGCTTAAAGCCGCAGCCAATCCCGCAAAAGTAAAATACCTTTTCTTCGTATCGATGAATAACGGACATCATTTTTTCTCCCAGACGATCCGAGAACACATAAACGCTGTCCGGAAGTACCAGATGAGAAAGCATTAGGATTAGCTTATTATCCGGCTCCATTGTTCTCAATCACACCGCATGCCAGGTTAAAACAATTTTACCAACGTGCTTGCCTTGACGGAACCGTTCGTGAGCTTCTTCTACCTGGCTTATAGGGAATATCGAATCTATGACGGGGAAAATCTCACCATCCTCCAAGAGGGGTAAAACCTCTTTTCTGAATTCTTTTACGAGCTCTTGTTTCCTTTGCCGGGAAAGACTTCTTAGCGTTGATCCAATTATGGTGAGCCGTTTTGTCAAAAGGGGCGGCAGAAAAACCTCTGTCCGGGTTCCACCTTTCAAACCAATTAAAACCAGTCGCCCATGTTCCCGGAGAATACCCAAGTGCTTGTTTAGGTATGGCGCTCCCACAAAATCGAGCACAACGTCCAGACCTTCCCCGGAAGTAAGTTCTAGGACTTTCTTCTCAAAATCTTCTTTTATGTAATTCACGACATAATCAGCACCAAGTTCTATACAGATCTTTTCTCCCGCACGGGAACCAACGGTGGTAAAAACTTCAGCTCCAGCCCTTTTTGCAAGTTGAATTGCCGCAGTACCTACACCTCCACTACCACCGTGTACCAGCACTTTTTCATTCTTTTTTAGCATGCCCAGGACAAACAAATTGAGGTAGGCCGTGGCAAACACCTCACCTACGGCGGCTGCACTTTCAAAGTCAAAACTAGAAGGCATGGGCCAAATGAGAGCTTCATGGACGGTAACAAATTCACCGTATCCGCCCCCTGTGACAAAACCGAACACTCTTTCGCCTATTTCCCACTGTGAGGTTTCTCCGGGTGTGTCCACAACTTCACCGGCGATATCCAGACCGAGGATGTCGGTAACACCGGGAGGAGGCGGGTAGAGCCCTCTTCGCTGAAGTAAATCAGCCTGGTTTACGGAGGTGGCTCGAACCTTAACAAGGACTTCCCCGGGGCCAATTTTCGGGGCTTTAGTTTCCCCGAGAACTAGTGTGTTATTTTTCCCTTCACCTTCTACTAAGACTGCCCGCATGTTCCCTACAGCTCACCATTTTCTGCAAAAGAATAGTAGTCTTCCCCGGCAACGATTATATGATCATGGAGCGTTATATCTATTTCTTGGAAAATCCTTTTTATACGGCGGGTAAGCTTGCGATCGGCTTCTGAGGGCTGAGGCAAACCGCCCGGGTGGTTATGAGCAAGGATCACCGCCGTTGCACTGTGCTTCAATGCTGATTCAACCACAAGCCTTGGATAAACGGTGGCGCGGTTCACCGTACCTTTCTGTATTTTCTCGGTAGCAATCAATGCATTCTGGCTGCTCAGATTGAGGCACAAAAAAACTTCGCACTTTTCGGCTTTAAGTTGATTCACCAGAAATTCCGCCGCATCTTTTATGGAAGAAAAAGTTCGCCTCTTTTGCCATCTGTCATTCAGATATCTTGCAATTAGTTGCGGAATCAGACTCAAAAACCCTGCCGCCTGTTCCCCTATACCGCTTATTCTTACAAGATGCTCCCTGGGAGCATCAAGGACACCTCCCAGGGACTTGAATTCTCGAAGTAATTCCTTGGCAATTGGCTTTACATCCTTACGTGGAATTACGTAGGTGAGGATAAGTTCAAGTACTTCATGATCGTGGAAACCATCAAGGCCGGTATTAAAAAACCTTTCCCTGAGCCTTGATCTGTGTCCATAGTTATTTGAACCCCTCCCCGGCATATTCTCCCCCGGCAACTATGGGGAAAAGAAGTTTATTGTCCCCCGGTTTTCTCGCCTTCGCTCGTCTCAGACTTTTTTTCCGATTTGGCTTCGCTTTTTTTCTTCTTTAGCTTTTCAACCAATGCATCATACCCTTTAGAAACAATTACACTATTAAATTGTGCCCTGTAATTGTTTACGAGGCTTACCCCTTCTACGGATACATCATAAACCATCCACTTGTTATCTTTTTTCTTGAGCCTATAATCAACGGGTATCTGAACGTCATTTTTTGACAGGATAATTGTGTTAACCAGAGCGTATTTGCCATCAATGACTTCTTTCTGGTAAACCACTTTTTCGTTGGTGTACTTGTCTATTTTACCAATGTAAGAATGCTGCAACAAAAAGCTGTACAGATCCACAAACTCGTCCCTCTGCTGCGGATTTAATTTTCTCCAGTGCCTGCCTAGCGATCGCTTGGCCATCTCTCTAAAATCAAAGTAATGCGAGATCACATCCCAAATTTTCTGTCTTCTTTCTTCTTTGTGTTCGGGCCCTTTCAAAGCCGGATCTTTCAGGATAGAAATTACTTTGTCCGTGCCTTCTTGTATCGTTTCCATCGGTGTCTTGCCCCACGAACTGCCGGTCCAGGCACAAAGGCAAATAACAAGCATGGATATCAAAAGTGCTAACCTCGGTATTCTCATTTCAGCGTCCTCCTCTGAATAATCCGTGTTTTCATCTCGTTTAAACCACGCATTTAAATCATCGCATTGAAGTATACTCAGACTATAGCTCATAACAGGTAATAAGTTCCAACAAATTTCTTAATCCCGGTTTTCAATTACTTTTCAGAAATCTCAAGAGCGCATCGAGGGTTCCGGAATCTTCAACCTGTAAGATTTTCGTCTTGCGTGAAATTCTTTTCATAAGCCCGCTCAGCACCTTCTTTGGGCCCACTTCCACAAAAACATCGTATCCGTCGTCTAGCAGCCTTTTCATCGACTCCAACCACAAAACCGGCTTGCAAACCTGTAATGCAAGTTTTTCCCTTACCTTTTCTCCTGAAAGGAGGTATTCAGCATCGACATTACATATAACGGGAACCAAAGGATCCATAAAATTATATTCTTCCAGTGCTTGCTCCAACCTTTTTTGAGCATCTTTCATGTACTTGCTGTGCCAAGGGCCGCTTACATTTAACTTGATACAACGCTTGACTCCTCTTTTCCTACATTCGTCAATGGTTTTATCAACCTCCGCCGTTGATCCCGTTACAATTACCTGTCCCTGCGAATTTATGTTGGCAACCTCGGAACCAAATTTACTACATATTTGTTCAAGTTCTTCTAACGAGATATTCATTATTGCCGCCATAGCACCGGGATTTTTTTTCGCCGCATCGTGCATACATATCCCTCTGAGCCTTGTCAACTTTATAACCTGTTCAAAACTCATCACACCAGACGCGTATAGTGCCGAGTATTCCCCCAGGCTGTGACCGGCAAATACCTCAAAGTCAACCCCGTAACTTTTTAACACTTCGTAACATGCCACGTTAACCAGGGTTATGGCCGGTTGCACATTCTGAGTGCTCGTAAGCACTTCGTCGGGACCTGAAAAACACAGCTTCTTTAAGTCCAGGGAAATCAAGTCAGAAGCTTGTTCAAATAGGTCCTTTACCATATCAAACTTTTCATAAAATTCTTTACCCATGCCCACGTACTGGGAACCCTGACCCGGAAAAATGCATGCAACCTTCATGTTACACCCTTATAGCAGAAAATATTGCCTGATTTATCTATTTTGATCTATCCTTTACTAAAGAATAAGACGAATAGTTAGTAGACCTCTAACACAAAGTCTTATTCAAAAACAATATATAAATATAAACAGAAGTATTTCATCGTAAACCATGAAAAACGTTTTTGCAACAACACATTGTAAAAAGGATAAAAATCAGTTTGACTTGACAAAAATTGCCCATTTTCCTAAGTTAAAAACGATAATCGCAATAGTTCTTGGGGCTTAATTTCAAGGGGTTAAAAAGGGCTTTGGAAACGCGATCCGTCAAGAGGCTTGGCGAATTACTACTAAGAGAATCGTTGATTTCAATGGAGCAGCTGGATAAGGCTCTGGAAGACCAGAGTACATCCGGTTCCTCTCTGGGTTCTAGCCTTGTAAAACTGGGATACATTAACGAATCCGACTTAATGGAGTTTCTCAGTCGCCAGTTCGGGGTGCCCGCAGTTGATCCCACCAAGTTGGACATTGACCAGAAAATTATCGACCTCATTCCGGCTCACATGATCCAGAAATATTTGCTTGTTCCCATAGCCCTCAAGGGCAATACGCTAAGTATTGCCATGGCGGATCCTAGCAACCACTTCATTATTGACGACATCAGGTTTCTTACGAGAAAGAACATCCAGGTAAACGTTGCCACGGAAAGTTCCATAATATCTGTGATTCAGCAATACTTTGATCCGTCAACATCTCTCGAAGACGTTATTGGAAGCATGGAAGATGACGATATTGATGTCGTTTCCATGACTGACGACTTTGATCTTGACTCCGTGGAAAACGAAGCAGAACAGGCACCGGTTGTAAAACTCGTCAACCTGATACTGATGGACGCCATAAAAAAAGGCGCCAGCGATATTCATATAGAACCATACGAGAAGATGTTTCGGGTTAGGTTCCGGATCGACGGTGTACTTTACGAAATAATGAAACCCCCCTTGAAGTTAAAAAACGCCCTCATCTCCCGTATTAAAATCATGAGCCGCCTTGATATTGCGGAGCGGCGCCTGCCTCAAGACGGACGGATCAAGCTCAGAGTTCGGGGAGGGGAGATGGACTTCCGGGTATCGGTACTTCCGACGCTTTTCGGGGAAAAAGTGGTTCTGAGATTGCTCGACAAGTCCAACCTCCAGCTCGACATGACAAAACTCGGCTTTGAGGAGACACAGCTCAAGCTATTCAAGGAAGCGATCCATAAGCCCTACGGAATGGTACTTGTAACGGGCCCCACGGGAAGCGGTAAAACAACCACACTCTATAGTGCGCTTTCCGAGTTAAACAAAACCACGGAAAACATTTCCACCGCAGAAGACCCGGTAGAATTTAACCTTCCCGGGATAAACCAGGTTCAAATTCACGAAGCTATAGGTCTCACCTTTGCCGCTGCCCTGAGGTCTTTTCTTAGGCAGGATCCCGATATAATAATGGTCGGAGAGATTAGAGACTTCGAAACCGCTGAAATTGCCATTAAAGCTGCACTTACTGGCCACATGGTCTTGAGCACACTTCACACCAACGATGCCCCCAGTACAATTAACAGGCTGTTGAACATGGGTGTGGAGCCATTTTTGGTGTCTTCATCGGTAAATCTCATCCTGGCACAAAGATTGGCCAGGCGGGTATGCCTCCAGTGCAAGGAAGAAGTTGAAGTCCCCGAAGAGGTACTCTTGGACCTGGGGGTAGACGAAGACGACATTGGAACCTTTAAATGCTACAAGGGAAGCGGATGCCCGGTTTGCAGTAACACGGGCTATAAAGGTAGAATAGCTTTGTATGAAGTCATGCCGATTTACGAAGAAATAAAGGAATTGATCCTTGTGGGCGCTTCAACCACGGAAATAAAACGTGAAGCAATGAGACTCGGTATGCTAACATTGAGACAAAGTGGAATTTTGAAATTAAAGGAAGGAATTACTACTATTGAAGAAGTAATCCGGTGTTCTGTTAAGGATTAAGGGGGATTAAATGCCTGTCTATGTTTGGAAAGGAAAAGATGCCAAGGGAAACAAAAGGAGTGGCGAAATAGAAGCCAACAACGAAAATATTGCGCGCCTCCTTTTGCGGCGTCAGAATATTACGGTAACCAAGATTAAGCCAAAGCCAAAAGATATTTTTGAAAACGTTAAATGGCTACAACCGAAGGTAAAAGAAAAAGATATCGTGGTATTCATTCGCCAGTTTGCAACCATGATCGACGCTGGACTCCCGCTAGTCCAGGGATTGCAGATTCTCCAGGAACAGCAGACTAACAGGACATTCAAAACAATTCTCAAACAGGTGCAGAAAGACGTTGAAGAAGGTTCTACCTTTGCTGACGCTCTTAAAAAACACCCTCAGATATTTGACGAACTTACCATCAATCTCGTTGCGGCAGGGGAAGTGGGTGGTATTCTTGATGTAATTTTAAACCGGTTGGCAGCATACATGGAAAAAATTGCCGCCTTGAAGAAAAAGGTAAAGGGGGCAATGACCTATCCTGCCATAGTAACGATAATTGCCGTCCTTGTAACGGCTGTTATTCTTATCTTTGTCATCCCTGTTTTTTCCAAGATGTTTGCAGATTTCGGCGCAGCTCTTCCTGCTCCGACCCAGTTTGTTATAAATGTCAGCAATACGGTCAGAAGTTACTTTCACTGGTTTATCCTCGGCATTATTTTACTTTTTATTGCCTTTAAAAGGTTTCGAGCTACAGAAAAGGGGCGAGATTTAACAGACAGGCTGGTTTTACGTTTGCCCGTTTTCGGCATGTTACTCAGAAAGGTTGCAGTGGCAAAATTTACTCGCACCCTCGGAACCATGCTTAGCAGCGGCGTTCCCATTCTTGAAGCCATGGATATCGTTGCAAAAACTGCCGGAAACAAGGTGATTGAAAGGGCTATACTAGAAACCCGAGCCAGCGTGGCCGAAGGTAAAAGCGTTACCGAACCTCTGATGCATAGCGGGGTATTTCCTCCCATGGTTGTCCAGATGATATCGGTAGGGGAATCTACCGGCGCACTCGATGCAATGCTTGGCAAAATAGCCGACTATTATGACGAAGAAGTGGATGCTGCCGTTGATGCTCTGACATCCATGCTTGAACCTTTCATGATGGTATTTTTGGGGGTGGTTATCGGGGGTCTGGTTATTTCAATGTACCTGCCAATTTTCAAGATGGCAGGAGTAGTAGCCGGTTAAATGACCAGGAAAAATTTTGCCTTTTCCCAAGAAGGAAAAGAGCACGAAGAAGAAAAGATTCTCGTCAAGGTAAAGTATCTGATATTTTTTCGTCTGCTTGTCGCTACTTTTCTTCTTGGTCTGACTCTTTATTTCCAGGGGTCTCGTTACAAATCTTTCTTTTCGCTTCCCGTTGTCTATTTGTCTCTTCTCGCCGGATCACTCTTTTTTTTCACAGCTATTTTTTCGCTTTACCTGAAATACGTTAAGAATCCCGTACTCTTCGCTTACGGGCAGCTCCTTTTCGATACGGTATTTGTATCTTTGATTATTCTTTTCACAGGCGGGATCACCAGTATATTTTCCTTCGGCTATATTCTTGTAATAATAATAGCGGCCACCATACTTTCCAGGCGTGGCAGCTTTATTATAGCATCGGCTAGTTCCATTTTTTACGGCCTTATTCTTGACCTTCAATACTACGGCGCTTTCAAATATATCCTCCCCCCAGAACTAAATTATACCTCCCCTGCACCCTCGGGTAGTTACCTCTATACTCTCCTTGTCACCAGCAGTGCCTTCTACCTGGTTGCCTTTTTAAGCAGCCATTTGACGGAAGAGCTCAAGAAAAGCAAAGTACAATTGAAGGCGAAACAAAAAGACCTTGCCGAATTAGAGATGCTGAACAAAAATATAGTGCAAAGCATAAACAGTGGCTTAATAACCTTGGACAACAACTTCAGGATAATTTATTTCAATAGAGCCGCAAGTGAAATCATCGGGACAGACCATCTCTCTAAACTACTGAACACTCCCGTAGAAGATATTTTTCCAAATATTTCAAATTACTTGCCCAGGACTAAAAAGCTAGAGTCAGATTGGCGCACAAAAACCAGTAGAGGCGAGATGGAATTTGTCAGAAGGGACGGAAAAAAATTATTTCTAGGGTTTTCCTTGTCAAGATTAAGAGGAACCCAAGGAGAACAATACGGCCACATACTCGTTTTTCAGGATCTTACTGTGTTGAAAAAGATGGAACAACAGGTAAAGCACATGGAACGACTGGCGCTAGCAGGGGAAATGGCAGCGGTGGTAGCCCATGAAATCAAAAATCCTTTGGCATCCATGAGCGGTTCCATACAGATGTTAAAGAAAGAACTCAAACTCAATCCGTTGCAAAATCGCCTGATGGATATCGTATCCAGGGAAATAGAGCGCTTGAATTCCCTCGTGAAAGAGTTTTCGCTACTCACCAAGTCGAAGAAGAAAGCTCCACAGGAGGTTGACGTAGACAAAACTATTTCCGATACTCTCACCATTTTGAAGAGTAACTGGGAAGTAAATAGCAAGATAAAAATTATCAAAGAAACGCAAAAAGGGCTAAAGATAGCCGTTGACCCTCAACAACTCCAGCAAATCCTCTGGAACCTTTTTACCAATGCCATCGAAGCCATGCCACAAGGAGGGACTCTTACCGTTAAAACTGGCAACGTGGACATAAATGGAGAAAGCTCAACCCCGGAAGTAGAAATCATAGTAAGCGATACAGGCGCAGGAATACCGCCAGAGATACGCAGCAGGATTTTTGATCCCTTTTATACCACCAAAACCAAGGGTACAGGACTTGGGTTGAGTATTGTTAGAAGAATAGTTAATGAGTACGGTGGAAGAATTGCCCTGGACGAAGGCAAAACCAACGGGGCTACTTTCCGAATATATTTCCCATCTGCTTGATTAAATTACCCGGAACTTTGTCCAAAACCAAAATCCCCCTGGCTTTTGAACCAGGAGGATTTCTTTACTACAAGGCACTACGCCTGCCAAGCCCAAAACTAGATACAATCAAGATACCTGGTTGGCTGCAAGTCGGTTTACCTTTTTGGTTAACCTGGATATTTTTCTTGCTGCATTTCTTTTATGAAGAACTCCCTTAGATGCAGCCTTATCAATCACCGGAATCGCTTCCTTCAACGCTTCTTGTGCCTCTTCCAGAGATTTTCTCTCTACAGCCAGCCTCACCTTTTTTATTACATTCTTTACCCTGGTTCTTATAGACTTATTTCTCAATCTTCTTCGTTCGTTCTGTCGTGCTCGCTTCATTGCTGACTTGTGAGTTGCCAAAACTGCCACCTCCTTTTTTCTCTTCCATGCTCTTATTTTAGCAAGATGTTAACATGAACCGGCGGTAGAAAACAATACATTTAAACGCAACGACGCGTGCAATTTTCTCGCATGCGCTATTACGAGGATTCCAAGCTGTTACCCACACAATCGGAAGCGAAAAAGTAATCCAGCAGTATCACTTATCGCTTAAAATCACCGGAAAAAGGTGTTAAGTTAAGCTAGTTATTCTTAATAACATCCTGACGGTAATTGAATCTACCAAGCCGGAACTTGGTTTTTATGTTTCCATGAAGAAAAAGTCAAGCAAAAATAATGTGAGAGGCTTTGTTTGCCAGGAATGCGGGCATGAAAGCCTTAAATGGTTCGGAAAGTGTCCCGAGTGTGGCGGCTGGGGCTGTATGACAGAAATACCCAGGCCGAACCGCGGGATTATTCCCGGCTCCTTCCTGGAACAGCCCTCGGAACCTGTTTCCATTTGCGATATCTCCGTAAAAAGAGATAGCCGTATCTCCACAGGTATCAGTGAATTCGACCGAGTGTTAGGCGGAGGCATAGTACCGGGGTCACTTGTGCTTCTTGCAGGCGATCCTGGAATCGGGAAATCTACCTTGCTTCTTCAAGCCCTTGCAGAAGCAAGCAAAACAGGCCTAACGACTCTTTATGTGTCAGGTGAAGAATCGCTACAGCAGGTAAAGCTGAGGGCTGATCGCATAGGCATTCAGGAAAGAAATCTTAAGGTAGTTACCGAGACCAATCTTGAAGAGATCCTCAAAATGATAGAAAAACTGGCCCCTTCAGTCCTGGCTGTTGACTCCATCCAAACCATCCGCACTGCAATGACTGCAAGCCCACCGGGTTCCTTGAGTCAGATCAGAGAAAGTGCAAATATTTTACTATCCATGGCTAAGATTACCGGGATAGCCGTGATTCTCGCAGGACATGTTACAAAGGAAGGTGTAATTGCTGGTCCCCGGGTTCTGGAGCACTTGGTAGATGCTGCACTCTACTTTGAAGGAGGAGGTGCTCATGGTTTTCGCATACTTAGAGCAGTCAAGAATCGCTTCGGGGCAACTAATGAAATTGGTGTTTTTGAAATGACCGACAGCGGGCTCAATGAAGTATTAAATCCATCTGCCATATTCGTTTCCGAACGCCCCAAGAACATTTCCGGTTCCGTAGTAGTTCCCAGCATTGAAGGTACCCGACCAATACTGGTGGAAATCCAGAGCCTTGTAACACCAACTTCCTTTCCCCAGCCAAGGAGAATGACTATGGGAATTGACGGAAATCGGCTGGCACTGCTAATAGCCATCATGGAGAAAAAACTTGGAATTTCCCTAGCCGGAAATGATATTTTTATAAACGTGGCAGGAGGTGTAAAAATAGTTGAACCGGCCATAGATTTGCCTGTAGTTATGGCTTTGCTTTCCTGTTACCTCGACAAACCATTTCCGGAAGACACTGTACTTTTTGGAGAAGTAGGTCTTGTAGGCGAAGTGCGTGGAGTTGATCGAGCAGATATTAGAGTATCGGAAGCTGCAAAGCTTGGATTTGAAAGAGTACTCTTACCCTCTGCAAATTTTCATTCCCTACCACCCCAATCGGGCATCCACATAACCGGGGTCTCCAACTTGGAGGAAGCAATCAGGTCTTGTGATACGTTCACGAATTAGAACTGGGACCTACTTTCATATCAGTCTGCAACATCCCGGCACAGAATGCAAAATCATCGGTTTCCTCTACGAAGTAATAGGTCACTTTTTAAATATTGACTCAACCAAAAAGCTAAGGCAGCGAAGCCGCAACCAAGTTTGAACCGCTAAGACGCTAAGAGCGCAAAGGGATATTGTTTTTTCCTTGAGCAGTGTGTAACTGCTCAAGGAAAGAAGCCTGCCCTTCAGGCATGCTGTTGGTACAGACAATCTGAGTTGGCGCCTGAAGCTTTGTGTTTTGTGTGCGCTTCCTAGGATATGCGTGTTGTCCATTGCCCTTGTTACCCTGAAAGGGTGCAAGGCATTGTGGGCGGCGTTAACCCGCCGGCCGCAATATTTTCCTTCTTCGCGTTCTTCGCGCCTTAAGCGAAGCGGGCGGTTCATTTATGACGGACATTGGTAGTATAAGAATTATGACACGATAAAACGCTACATGTTTATAGGGAAGTATTCTAAAGCACGGTCATTGCAAGCATAACGAAGCAATCTCCAAGAGTTTGATATCCGAGGAAGATTGCATTACCATCTGCCTCTGGCAGATACCTCACAATGACAAAGTGTTAAAAATGTTTTTGGGGAATTGGTTCACTAGGCTAGAGCCCCTTGTTACAGTAAACTAAAAGAGCTATATTTAAAAACTACACAGGATTTAAGAGCATGGCTGTCTTTAAGAGAATCATTTTTAATAGGTATGTAAGGCCTTTTCCCATACCCTTATCGAGACAGAGATCTGGTTTTAATACTTCGTTGTAGCAGACAAGTACCATGTAGAATTAGACGATTTAGAAACGGGATTAAAAATGCCAAGAAACAACAATACAATACCCTTTCCACAACACAAAACATCAGGAGAGATATATCAAAAATCCCTGGATGAGCAGATCGAACATATAATGCATCTTCCAGCGCCAGACAGGATCAAGGCCATTGCGGAGAGCCCAAACCCCGAGGCCTTGGTTCGCAGATTTCCAGAACAGGACTTCTACATCACGTTAAAGGAAGTAGATTTAAGCGACGCACTCGTTTTGGTTAGAAATGCAAACCCGTCACAACTAAAGTTTTTGTTTGACCTGGAATGGTGGGAAAAATATTTGCCCGAAGAAGAAAAAGCGTGGGAATGGCTTGAATTTCTCAGGGTAAATGCCCCAAGACAACTTCTCATGTGGCTTTCGAACGTGGATGTAGAACTTCTGATATCACTACTCAAAAAGTGGCTAGTACTGGAGAAAGTTCCCGACCCAGACGATATTGACTTCGTTGAAGCCACTGATAAGCTGCCGCCTCACACGATAGATAATATCTATTACTGGAACGCAAAAAAAGGCGATAAGCTGCCGCTTTTGAAAACGATCCTTGCTACACTTTTCGAACTGGACAGGAAACTATATTTCCAGGTAATGGAAGGAGTCATCTGGGGTATTCAGGCAGAACTGGAAGAAGATGCTTATAGGTGGCGCAAGGGAAGATTGGAAGATTTAGCTATTCCGGACTTTTATGATGCACTAGAAATCTACAAAGACATAGAGCCTGGCGAGCTGTATTCAAAACACTTTTTAAATAAGAAATCCACGGTAATCCAGAGACCCGATATAACCCCTTCTATTTATCCTCTCGTTTTATTACCGGGAAGAAACCTCCTGGCGAAGGCAGTGGAACAAATAGAAGATCTTGAAGTGCTAAACTTTCTCAAGATAGAATTCGCCTCACTGGCAAACAAAATTATCGTAGCCGATCGCCTTTCTCTGGGTGACTCCGAATCGATGAGAAAGGCAGTCGAAAAAGTCGTATCATACGTAGAACTAGGACTTGAGCAAGGAGGGATAGTATCTGTACGAGAAGCTGTGGAATTCTTAAAATCTTATCCTCTGGAGTCCGTATTCAGAGTAGGTTTTACTATTGTAAAACGATTGAAGAAAAGAGCCCAGCAATTGATAGAAAAAGGCTGGATATCTAATTGGCCCCACAAGACATTAATACTTCAGGCACCGTACCAGTCTTTACTGGAGGCTCTTATTCCGCCCGATCCCCAGTGCCTAGAAATAACCCCTGAAGGCGGCTTACTTACAAAGCCCTTCTCTACCCTCGAGGAAATCCTCTGGACAGAGGGTAAACTGAGAGAAATAGAATTTATGGGGGAAATATATCACGCCCTTAACGTTGACTACAACCAGATAGTCCAGAATCTATGGCCCCTTGGTCAACCCGGAGAACCGACAGAAATAAAAATTGATGACATCATAATTACAGCAATAGCAAACAAGGAAATCCGCGGGGAATACTCCTGCCTTCCGATCCCCAGAACCGAAATACCATGTGCTCTAAGGAGCCTAGGTCAGTCGTCAGAAATTCTGGCTGGTAAGTTTGTAAGTGAAATACAATTTTCTTCTGACAGCGCAATGCAAGTGATTGCATCATATGTCGAAGTAGTACTGGATCAATTCAAGGAGAATTTCTCCGGGATAAAAGATCTGGAAACAATAGATCCCAGGTACTTGGAAGGAATACTGGTAAAAAAGTAGATGATCGAGAAATGATTGATAAATTCCACCCCCATGCTAATGGGACACATAAGGCTTTAATTGGACAGCTTCTTGGTTATCGTTTATGATTATCAAGTCTACTTGCCATGGTCTTTGCGTGGGCGTGGCCCAGATGTTAACATTAATCTCAGGAGGAACAATGGTACACAAAACCAGAATCCGAAATATTTCGCTGATATTTACAATAATGGCATTTGTCCTGGCAACTACGTTCGGTTGTAGTTCACCGCAGGAAAAAGAGGCCAAGTTTTTCAAAAGCGCAGAAAATTACTACAAGGAAGGGAAATACCCAGAAGCTATCATTCAGTATCTCAATGTCCTCCAAATTAACCCCAAAAATGCAAAAGCCCAGTACAAACTGGCTCTGGCATATTTAAAAACAAAAAAGGCAAGAGAAGCTTTTAGGGCGTTTATTAAGACTGTCGATCTCGATCCTAAGAACGTAGACGCTCATTTGAAGCTGGCAGAATTCTACCTTCTGGCAGGCAAGGTCAAAGAAGCCCAAAAGGAAGCAGAAACAATAAAACAACTAGATCCCAAGAACGACAAGCTGAAGTTACTGCTCGCCAATATCGCCATACGAAACAAAAAATGGGATGATGCCGAGAAGCTTCTGAAAGATTATCTTAAAAACAATCCTAAGGAGACGCGGAGCATTATTTCCCTGGCATTACTCTACGAGAGGAAAAAGGAACCCGAGAAGGCGGAAAAGGTATTAAAAGATGCTGTAAAGAATAATCCTTCCGATGTGAATCTCTTGTACAGCCTCGCTGGTCTTTACAGAAGAAAAGGAAATAAGGCCGAGGCCGAAAAAATACTGAGAGAAATAATAAAAAAGGAGCCAAAAAATACCAAGCACTACATTAACCTTGCCAGGTATTACGAGATAGAAAAAAAGTGGGATAAAGAAAAAGAAATTTTAGAAAAGGCTGTGAAGAACAACCCAAAAGATCCGATGGCACTCCTTGCATTGGGTGGGTTTCATGCTTTTCGAGGGAAATACAAAGAAGCCCTGGCCAGCTTTGAGCAAGCGCACAAGTCACAACCGAAAAACTTAGAAATTCTTTCAAATATCGCTAGGCTTCACCTTGATTTTAATCATCCGGAACAAGCCAGAAAGGTTCTTGACCAAGTTTTACAGAAAGATCCCAAGCTCCCCAGCGCTCTGTTGATAAAAGGGCGCCTGGCACTTATGGATAAAAAATATGACGAAGCCCTCACTGCGCTATCAGAAGCAGCCAGAGAAGCACCTAGGTTAAACAAAGTCTTCTACTATAAAGCCTTAGCCCACCTTGGGACTAAAGAGATTAATCAGGCAAAGCAAGCATTCGCAAAAGAAATAAGGCTAAATCCGAGAGATATCAAGGCAAGACTCATTCTCGCCGAAATAGCCTTCAAGGAAAGAGATTTCGATGAGGCCACTAATCAGGCCCAGGAAATTCTCAAGCTAAATCCAAACTCAACGGCAGCACTTGTACTCCTGGGGAATATATCCTTTGCCAAAAAAGAGCTGACACGAGCCAGAAAATATTATTCAAGCGCACTTGAAAAAAGCCCCAAAAACCCTTTACTGATTTATAAATTAGCCTTGCTGGACCTTGTCGAGAACAAACAGGACGAAGCAGTAAGAAAGCTTAAACAGGTATTATCCGATATCCCGGGACATCCGGGAGCACTTCAGCAGCTCGTAGCGGTATACATGAGAAAAGGACAAAGAGATAAAGCCATCGAGCTTTGCAATGAACAAATCAAGAAAGCTCCCAAGGTCTCCCACATTTACAACATTTTGGGCCAAATAGCCCTCAACTCGAAAGACAACAAGAAAGCCGAAAAGATGTTTCTTACGGCCATACAGAAAGATGAGAATTACTTACCCGCTTATTTTTCTCTTGCACAACTTTACAGGCAGGAAGGGAGATTGGATGATGCGGTTAAAAAATACGAGGAAATCTTGAAAAAAAGACCTCAATTTTCGCCCGGCTACCTTTTTGTCGGAATGATATACGAACAGCAGGGAAAATATGAAGACGCAGAAAAGTATTATAGAAAAGCCCTGGACATCTCCCCCCGGTTTGGAGCAGCGGCCAATAACCTTGCCTGGATATTATCGGAGCATGGAGGAAACATCGACGAGGCTTTGAAATTTGCCCAGCAGGCAAAAGCAGTCCTGCCGGAAGATCCCAGGGTAAATGATACGATCGGATGGATATACCACAAAAAAGGATCTAACGCCTTTGCTATTTCTTACCTTCTGGATGCCATGGAAAAGTTGCCGAAAGAGCCCCTGGTACACTATCACCTCGCTCTTGCCTACAAAGCAAAAAACGAAAAAGATAAGGCAATCAAGCAGTTGGAAGAGGCTTTGAAACTCAACCCCAATTTTTCGGAGGCAGAGAAGGCAAAAAGCCTGCTAAAAGAATTGAAAACCGAGGGAATCTCTCGCAAACAAAACGCCTCTTAGAGGCAACAACACGTAATTTTGCATCGTGCTATGAGTCCGGAAACTGACAAAATTTTCAAGCAAATATCTCAAAAACGAAAAGAGTTGGAAAGGGCCGGCTTTTCTCGTGAAGAAGATTTCGCGTTGACCGTCTTTTTTGACCTTGCCCAGAAAAGCGACGACCTCGAAAGCCTCATCAAGATTGCCAAGGGTGTACTTAAAACGTTTTTCGACTGGGACTCCGAGATACACCTGTTTGATCCTTCAACCCAAGCAAAGGACAGTGATGCTACTCCCGCTAAGACAGGGAAAACCTCAAAGCGAAATAAGCAATCTCTTAGAATACAGAACAAGATATATCTCCAGGAAGGTTCGCTCTACGTGCCAATCATGGGAAATGAACACTTGAGAAACCCGTACGGTCTTCCGCATCATTACTTGGGTTCACTCGAAATAAAAAACGGGGAAAATCTCAACGCTCAGGAAATCCTTTTTTTACAGAAGATTAGTGACCGCATTGGTTGCGCTCTGCATAGACGAATTCTTGCCAAGCAGGATAGTGAACATCTACAGTTTATTAATACGCTTATCGCTGATATTGAACATAATGTTATTGTCCCAAACATGATTTTTCGGCTTTTTTTGCACAGGATCCGTGCAAAAATTAAGAAAAATAAGCACATTGAAGAAATCATGAAAAAATCCTGCGCTGAACTTACTCACATCGAGAATGAAACTATCGAAAAAATAAACAGGTGTCTGCTCGAAATGGCGGAAGTGAACCGCAGTCTCGAAGAAGAGTACGATAACCTTGAGAAGCACTATAGAAACACAAGCCTATTCCTTGAGACACTATTCAGGAAAAGCCATTTCGAGGCCGGAACTTTTGTATTAAAGAAAAGAGTCTGCAACTTCAGGCAAGAAGTTATTGACCCTCAACTGGAAAGGTTTTTACCCCGATTCAAGCAGAAGAGCATAGAAATAGATAACAGCCTTGGAGGTGTCCCGGACATAGAAATTCAACTTGTAGTTGACGTAGGACTGATTTCTCAGGTATATGCCAACCTTTTCTCAAATGCCCTTAAATATACACGGGAGGTCACAACTGTTAACAATGAAAAGGTGAAGTGCATAGCTTTTGGATGGGAAAAAGTACCGAAGTACTTCAACGGAGAAAAGGACGGAATAAAGTTCAATGTTTTCAGCACGGGCCCTCATGTAGACAAAGATGAAGTGGATAAGATTTTTGAAGACGGGTACAGGGGCAGAAATTCGCTCGGCGAACCGGGGACCGGCCACGGGCTTAGCTTCGTGAAGAAAGTCATTCAAATACACGGAGGTTCAACAGGCTACGAGGCGACACCTTACGGTAACAATTTCTATTTTATTTTGCCGGTTGAAGATTAAAGCGATTCTATGAATAGCTCACTCCTTAAAATCACCAACCTGAAAACCTACTTTTTTACCAACGATGGCGTATCGAGGGCCGTAGACGGGATTAACCTACAAATAAGGAAGGGTGAAACCCTTGGAATTGTAGGTGAATCAGGGTGTGGTAAAAGCGTTACGGCTTTGTCAATTATGAGGCTAATTCCTCAACCTCCAGGAAAAATCGTTGAAGGAGAGATACTTTTTAATTCTCAAAATCTCCTTGCCATTCGGGAAGAAGAAATGAGAGAACTCCGTGGTAAGAAAATATCCATGATATTTCAGGATCCCATGAGTTCTTTAAACCCGGTGTTTAGGGTGATAGACCAGATAAGTGAAGCCATTTACTGCCACGAAAAAATATCAAAGAAAGAAGCTGACGAGAAGGCAATTCATATTTTAGATAGGGTGGGCTTCCCTGACCCCGTTAACAGGGCACGGCAATATCCTCACCAGTTGAGCGGAGGCTTGAGACAAAGGGTTATGATAGCAATGGCACTTGCTTGCGGACCGGATCTCCTTATTGCCGATGAACCTACAACTGCTCTAGACGTGACTGTCCAGGCACAAATCCTTGATCTACTGTTAGAGATTCAAGAAAAGCAGAACATTAGCATGATTTTTGTTTCTCATGACCTGGGGGTGATTGCTTCGATATGCCAGCAAGTCTCCGTTTTCTATGCAGGGCAAGTTGTGGAAAAGCTTTCTGTTCAGACATTATTTGAAAATCCTCGTCACCCTTATACCCAGGGACTTCTTTCCTCTATTCCGCGCGAGACAGAAACTTTAAAAAGTAAGAAACTTTTCACTATTCCGGGGATAGTTCCGAGTCCCACGAGCTGGCCTAGTGGTTGCCGTTTTCATACAAGGTGCAAGTTCGCTTTGGATAAATGCCGTCATGAAGAACCACCGGAATTCAGAGTAGAAGATGGCCAGGTGGTAAAATGCTGGCTGTGCGAGAGAGACTAGCATGAACAGGTCAAATGGAAGCGAGCTCATAAAAGTTCAGGATTTAGCCAAATACTATCCGCTTCATGCCGGTATTTTTAAAAAGGCAAAAGTTCATATCCTGGCCGTGGACGGAGTATCTTTCGCTTTAAACAAGGGAGAGACCTTTGGGCTTGTGGGTGAAAGCGGATGCGGCAAATCAACCCTTGGGAGACTCGTCGCTGGCCTGGAACCTCCCACCAAGGGAGATATTTACCTGGAAGGAGAAAGTATATACTATTCCCGTAGAACCCAGAAATTGGAACTGGCTCGCAAGATTCAGATCATCTTTCAGGATCCCTATGCATCCTTAAACCCTCGCCAGACAGTCGGATCAATTATTGGGGAAGGTTTGGAAATTCACCGTGTTGCGACTCCGAAAGAAAGGAAAGAAAAAGTAATCCATCTGATGAAAAGTGTCGGGCTCCACGAAAATCATTTTACAAGGTATCCTCACGAATTTAGCGGAGGCCAACGTCAGCGGATTGGAATTGCAAGGGCCCTTGCGCTGGAGCCAAAGTTGATTGTTTGTGATGAACCGTTATCATCCCTGGACGTATCAATTCAGGCTCAAGTTATTAATCTTTTGCTGGACATCCAGGAGCAATTTGATCTTACGTATTTATTCATATCTCATGACTTGAACGTTGTACGCCACATGTGCGACCGAATTGCCGTTATGTATGTGGGAAAACTGGTAGAAGTGGGCACAAACAAGGAGATTTACGACACTCCAAAGCATCCATACACAAAGGCTTTGCTGGCCTCCGTTCCAAGATTGACACCCGGGGCTTTCCGACGAGGCTTGGTACTTAAGGGAGATGTTCCAAACCCTGCATCCCCGCCCAGCGGTTGTTACTTTCATCCCAGGTGTCGTCAAGCGATGGACATATGCAAGGGGAAAATGCCGGATTTATACTCGGTGGAGGGAAGTCACCATGTCAGGTGCTGGCTATACAGCTAGAACTCTAGATCACAACGGGGCTCTAAGCAAGAGAAGACAACCCACCATGGAAAACAACACGTTTCCTATCCAGGCGGCTATTAAGGGAGGAAGCACCCCTGCCTCGCCCAGTGAAATTGAAAACTGAAAAACCACTAGGTAAACAAAAGCGAGGGCTGTAGCCAGTGCTACCCCCAAGGGTATGCTTGAATGGCGACCCAGGAGAAATGCTATCGAAAGGCCTAACAAAGCGAGAACGACACCTGTTGTTGGAAAAGAAATCTTGGAATGTAGTTTAAGCCTGTAATATGTGGTGTCATAACCTTCCTTTTCCAACCTGCTTACATAATTGTAAAGCTCCGTGAAGCTCATCTCATCGGGAATCCTCTGGACCGTCTCAAAGCTTACCGGATTAACCTCTATAGGTAAAACCCTAGCTTTGAATGCCTTTATTACCCACGCATTACCTTTGCTCTTCTGCTGATCAACCCCTTTTATGAAAATCCAATCCTCACCAGACCACCTAGCTTCCCTTGCGTCCACTCGCCTTACAAGATCAAAATCACCATCGAAGATAAATAATGTAACTTTCTTTAGCACATTATTTCGTCTGTCAAAGTAATCGGCATTTAAAATCACATTGTCGCTCCTGCACCAAATCCGCCCTTGAGCAATTGCCGCCGATTGCCCTGATTTCTTACTTTCTTTTTGCCAGATAGCGTTAGCTTTTTTCAGGCAAAAAGGTACCAGTTCCTGATTGAAGAAAAAATCCACCGAGCTTATGACAAGCGCAATTGTCAAAATTGGAATAATACACCTTAACAGGTTAATCCCACTGGCCTTCAAGGCCACAATTTCATTGTTTTTCCCGAGAATACCAAAGCTTATAATAGCCGCAATAAGGATGGCCATGGGTATTCCTTCAACAACAATGAGTGGGATCTTGCACAAAAAGTACACAAAGATCTTGGAAAAATTGACCTGGGCTTCCACCAGGTCATCAATCTTTTCAAAAAGGTCAATCACCAAGTAAATGACAACGAAGCCACCCAGAGCCAGGTAAAAAACCTGAAGAAATGATTTTATCAAGTACCTCCAGAGAATTCTCATGATCTTTTGTCCGAAGTTATCCCTGACTACTTCATGGAAAATAATCTTTTCAAAAGAGGTATTTCGAGCATGCCTCTGTCTCTTGAAATTTGGACCCAGAAAAATATTGCAAGGACTCCGAAAACTAAATTTGCAAACCATAGCCCTATGGCTGGCGGTATTATGCCAACTTCGCTCAAATTCTGTCCCGCGGTAAGCGTAACGTAGTAAACGAGAAAAATGGCAAGTCCACTGGCAAGCCCCGGAACCCGCGTGTCTTCTCTAACTTTCATACCCAGGGGGGCAGCTATGAGTCCCAGAACCAGGCAAGATACAGGAAATGCTATCCTTTTGTGAAGCAGTAAACGGTACTTTATTGAACGCTTTTTATCGATTTTTCTACTTCGTATTCTCTCAATAAGTTGCCTTGTAGTTAGCTCCTTCGCCTTGCTACGGGTCAAACCTCCCCCCTTTCTTTTCCCTCCAAGTACCAATTCGTATCTCTCGAAATTTATATTTTGAGCAGTATCCATACTGTCATTTATTCGGGTAATCACTCCGTTTCCAAGCTGTAAAACATATCCCGAATCATTTTTAAGAGGCACCAATTCCCCTGATTTGGCAAAAATCGTACACCTCGCTTCCGGCGTTCTGTTGTCCTGGATAAGCACTTTTTCCAGACGCTTAGTTTCCGGGTCGATATGATTAACGTAAAATAACAAACCTGGAAACTGGTCGACAAAAACCCTCTCCTTTAGCAGTACCTTGCCACTTTTTTGTATCAGTTCATACAAGGACTGCCTCATACGAAAATAAGAATCCGGTAAAACAAATAGCGAAATATACGTGGTTAGCAAGTACGCGCTAATAACCACCACCAAAACAGGTCCTATCATTTTGCCACATCCAACCCCCGAAGCTTTCAACGCTATAATTTCGCGGTCGTTAGCCATGCGAAGAAAAGCGAGGTGAACCCCTAGGAGCGTTGCCATGGGGATTGCGTACAAAAGGAAGTAGGGTAAAGCAAAGTAAACAATCCTTGAAAAGGCTGCCAGCGTTACTCCACCGGAGAAAAGCACATCGGAAAGCTTCATAACTTTCCCGAGGAGCAACACCAGGATAAGTACCACGAGGCTAACAAGGAAAGGGCCCAACATTTCTTTCAAGAAGTATTTCCAGAGAATTTTTCCCATTTCTGCATTTTGAACTAATTCAACAAATCAATAGCTTACAAAATGTTTTCGTGTAAAATTGATTGCCAATTATAAACACGCTTTCCAGAAATAAACAAGAATTAGAACGAAAATAAGGATCAAACTATTCCCTGAATCCGCGACGAAACTTTATGGCTAATTTTTATAACGTGTCTAAGTTGCTTATCATTGGCCACATAGCCAGGGTGAATTATTCTTCACCTAGTCAAGCAATCTTTTTACGCTCTGCGGGGCGTCCACCTGCACCGCATCCTCGGCGTCATCGCCCGCTGGATATAGCGTACTATAACCCGCCGGGCACTTCATTGCGCCTGCGGCCCAGGTGAACGATCACGGATTCAGGTATTCGATAAATTTATTTCCAAGATTCCGTCATAGCCAGAAATCAAAAACTGAGAATGATCTGTGATTTTACTAAGTTATTTCTTAGCAGCAAAAACTTGCCCCAAAATTACGCATGTAAAATCCAGTACTTACGCGACTTTGTGGAGGCCTGAATTTATTTCTTGAAAGGGTTGACTTTCGCAAAGTTTGTTGTTAATTAAGTAAGGCTTTGTTGGAAAAACAACCGTTCTTTGAAAACTGGGTAGTAGCGGGCGTTTGATAGTTTATTAGATTAGGGATTAATTGGAGAGTTTGATCCTGGCTCAGAACGAACGCTGGCGGCGTGCCTAACACATGCAAGTCGT